>OHGK01000794.1_pt1 | contig 19687 bp, 20 predicted proteins | sample 1567671 | NCBI WGS metagenome assembly OHGK01 (sample SAMEA3879577, study PRJEB24766) | human gut metagenome | biome: human-associated habitat; feature: feces | place: USA | collected 1985/1987 | reverse complement strand
TAAGCGTTTTGAGCTTATAAAACTCTTAGAAAATCAAGAACTTTTAAATGAGTGTGGAATTTACTTCTGCACTGGAATTTACTTTTTCAAGTTAGCCCGCTTACCCCCATAACAACAGCTTACGCGAGAAATAAAATACAAATGGTAATGGCAGCACAGAAATCAAAAAAATTATAATATAGGTTAAATATACATTACAGGTTCTTTATCACTTCAACTCTGGTTACCACCCCTTCGCGCATACTATCCACTCTAAGTGCACAATCCTTATAATACACACAGGCACCTATTGCAACCGTCTTTCCCTCTTCACTCAGCTTGTCGCTTATGACATTGCGAAGAATTCTTGTCTTTTCCTCCGGAATTTTGGCTCCGGTTATAAGATTCGCGTGTGCCACTGTCTGGCTGCCCCGGCATATCATGTGATCTGCCTCATCAAAACTGCAGAACAGGAATTTTCTGATTGCAAACAGCGCTGCTATCGCGCCAATTCCAACAAGAGTCTCATATACATTGAGGTGCTCGACTATCATCTGTCTGGCTGTTGCAAAAAGCAGAACCTCTATTATCGTGCCCGGCTGATGCGTACAGAGCATCTTTACAAACTCCACGCCTATAGCAAGCGACATGGCATATTCCATGTAATACTCCAACTCAAGCTTGTCATGCCATATATCAAAAAAACATTGCCCTACAAGCTTTATAATAAGTATCGCTATCACAAATACGAGAAATGCAGACAATACCAGTTCCACGTAGGTCGCTATATTTTTCATGGTTTTCCTCAAAAATTGTTTCATCATTCGGGTTTCCTCTCATTTTTATTGTATTATAAAACGAATTGACTCTATCACCGTTGTGTATCGTGAAACTGTAGCTATAATCTCGCTAATATTCATCGCATAATACATAACTATTATACCTTGAACAGATAATTCTCTGAAACTGCTTTTGTCACTCAATTTCTCTCTTTTTCTTCTAATAACATAAGTTCTTTTTTCTTATTTCCCAGATATTTTTTCCATGCAGTACTATCAATAAAAGGATTGCTCCCCGGATGCTCTATCATATAATTTCTTTTATTTATTAAATCCACATTTGATGTATGGTTCCCAACAAAAATATCAACAGTTTCATCTATAACCTTGTCGATTGACTGTGCATACTCTCTTCTCGCAACATACTCATAGTCTCCGATATCCTCGAGAAATTCCTTCTGCAAAGTATTAAATCCAAATCCGCCATAATATCCGGCATGCTTTGTACATTTGCCATCAGTAACATCAAAAAAACATGCTATACATCCTTTGGTATGCCCGGGCACAAGGTAAAACCTGATGGTTGTATTACCAAACGTCAGCACATCACCATCTTTTATCTCATAATCTACTTCAAACAAGGATTCCATAACATTCCCTGTTGCCTGAATCACGGATTGTTCCGGATTATTCTCAAACATTCTGACATCAGGCTCTCCCATGTATATTTTTGTTCCGTACATTCTCCTGAAAAATCCAACTGCTCCGAAATGGTCAGCGTGGCCGTGTGACAATATTATCCATTTTACATCTTCCGGACGAAATCCCATTTCCCATATACTCTCTATCAGCAACGCTGTATTGCCACAATTGCCTGCATCCAGCATCAGAAGTCCCGCTCCCGTATCAACTATATGTACGCACACCCAGGTGTCACCGACATAGTATAAGTTTCCAAATATCTGAAACGGTTCGATATAACGTTCTTCCTGATTAATCCAATACTTTGTAGTTTTGTCACACAGCAGTCTGTCTTTATATGTTATAAAATCATTGTAATCACTTTTTAATGACATATTATCTCTCCAATCTGCACTTGCTGCTTTTTATTTTTCACAAATGCCCATATCCGCAAATCGTCTATACACACAAAATGCTCATATCCACAAACAGAGCTATCATAAAATGATAACTCTGCCTGTATTGTTAGTATCTGTTTTATTATGTACACAAACTTTTCATTCCGATTTATTAAAGTGTCTTTCTAGCATATAATTGCTGCTTCAGGACACTCAATTCTTAGAACAGGAATGCCACACTGCATATAGAAACAACTGCAATAAGTATAATAAGTAACGGTCCACCGATTTTTACGAAATCCGAAAACTTGTATCCTGCCGGAAGTATCTGCATATTTACGGCTGTTCCGAAGGATGTTGCTATTGCAAGGTTTGAGCAGGCACCGATTACGATTACCCATGGAATAGGACTGATTCCAAGCGATAATGCAATTGCTATACAGATTGGTGTAAGCATTGCTGCTGTGGCATTGTTTGACATGATGTTTGTCAGCACACTTGTAAGCACTGCGATAACTACTGTAAGAAGCACAACCGATGCGTTCTTTCCTCCGAAGAGGTTGAGTACAGCGTTTGCGATTAATGCTCCACCACCTGATACATCAAGTCCTGTTCCGATTCCTGATATTGTTCCGATACATACGAAAACATCCCAAGGAAGATCCGAATATGCTTTTTTAATCGAGATACAGCCTGTTCCAAGTACCATTGCAGCACCTATAAGACCGATTGTACCGATGTTAAAATAACTCTTGAATGGCTGGAAACCACTTAATACAAACAATACTATGCATAAAATCATGGTTCCGAGTGCCACATAGCCCTTCCATGCCGGGGCATCTGACTCCTGTTCCTTCTCGAGCTTATGTATCTCTGCAACTGAATACATATTTCCCTTGTCGAAGTCAGGACTATTCGGTTTTAATACCTTGTCGAGGAGCTTGTAGCCGATTGTTCCCCAGAAAATAATCTGTACAACTGCTGCCGGAAACATGATCTTTGTCATGTCAAACATTCCCATGCCTTCCTCATAACCGGCATATCCCTGTAATACTGAGTTTGCTGCAAGCTGTGAGGTTGAGCCGATCAGCGAACACGCACCTCCGATAACGGCTGCTGTTCCGGCCGGGAAAATAACCATTTTTGAACGGATTTTTCCACATGAGTTTGCTGCTACGATTGCGATGATAGGCATCCAGATAGCAACTGTTCCGTTGTTACTCATAAATGCTGACATCAATGAACACACAGCACTTACCGTTACTATAAACCGTCTCTCCGTCTTGGCAAGAAAAGAATTTCCGATTTTTTCTCCTATCTTTCTTGCTATTCCGGTTTCAAAAAGTGCGGCACTTACAACACACATTCCGACTACCATCGGCCAGCCTGTTGCGCTGAATCCGCTGTATACTGCGGATAGCTCCATTTCCGGAATAAACATTGCCATTGCTACCGAACCCAGGATAGCAACCACGCTTATCGGCAGTCTGTTCCAGACAAACAAGCCCATTGTAATTAATACAATTATAATTGAAATAATACTAGAATCCATATTATATCCCCCGATATATTTTTATTTTAAACCTCTGCCCAGTCAGCACCCTTCCATTTCTCGTGCTCATATACTGACTTGTCGGCTACATATGGCCACTTTTTACCTTCTGCTACTGCCAGACAGCCCTTGACACACATCTGTGCCATCTTGATTACTGCCTCTCTTGTCTGGGCTGCTGAATGCGGACTTACGATAAGATTTCTGCAGTTTAATAACGGATCATCTGTTTTTGGTGGCTCACTGCAGAATACATCTGTTCCCGCGCCGGCGATAACTCCGTTATTTAATGCTTCTACGAGATCTGCTTCGTTGATGATTCCTCCACGGCTGCAGTTTATTATAAGCGCCGTCGGTTTCATAACAGAAAGCTCCTTCTTTGAAATCATGTTCCTGGTCTGATCTGTGAGCGGTACATGGATTGATACCACATCGCTGTCCTTTAACAGCTCCACATAATCCTCATAATATTTAGCACCATAGCCTTCTACCTGCTCTTTTGTCATAAAAGGATCGTACGCTGCAATGCTCATTCCACAGCCTTTGCAGATTTTGGCTGTTTCTCTTCCAATTGCTCCAAGGCCAAGGATTCCGACTGTCTTTCCCTCAAGCTCGAAAGCCTTCTTTGCTCCACGGATTTCCCAGTTTCCTTTGCACATCTCATTCTGTGCCTCGATAAGATTCTTTGACAATGCAAAAATCATTGCTACCGCATGCTCAGCAACACTTCTGTTGTTGGCTCCCGGTGTGATAACCACCGGGATACCAAGCTCTGTTGCTTTTTTTACATCAACCGAATCGTATCCTACGCCTGTACGTCCGATTACTTTGAGCTTCGGGCTGTTTTCTATAGCATTTGCATCACATTTTGCAATTCTTACAATAAGAGCATCTGCATCCTTCATCTCGTCAAGATAATTGTTCGGATCCTGATTGTCAGCTACATATACATCAGCTATTCCATCTAAAAGCTGCATTCCTTCAGGGCATACAGCCTGTGTCATTACAAACTTCATATTAGTTCATCCTCCCCAGAGTTAGTTCATACCTTTGTCAGCATTCTCTTTTAATACCTTTGCAAGCGCTTCCACGCCCTCATCGCACAGATAGTTGAATGGACGTCTGCAATCGCCAACAGGATATCCGAGCATTGCAACCGCTTTTTTAACAACTGTGTTAGGATTGCCGTATTTGAATACAGCTCTGAAGCTTGCGATAGAATCCTGTGCTGCCTCTGCCTCCTCAAGCTTGCCCTCTTTGAAAAGGTTGTAGATTGATGAAAGCACATGTGGATAAACATTTGAGCATCCTGCGATTCCTCCGACTCCTCCTTCTTTTAATGCAGGAAGAATGAGCGAATCATTTCCTGATAATACATAGAACTTCTTGTCAAGTTCACGTGTCTCTGTGATATATGCCTTTAAGTTATCCCAGTCACCGCTTGAATCCTTTGCACCGATGATAAGGTCAACATCCTTTGCAAGCTTCTTTACTGTCTCAGGAAGCAGCTTGTTTCCTGTACGGGCAGGAATATTGTAAAGAACGATTGGAGTATCTACATGCTTGGCAACCTCTACATAGTGATCGTATAACTCCTTCTGTGATGCAACCGCAAAGCTTGGAGTGATTATTGAAAGGACGTCAGCTCCGAGCTTTTCTGCCTCCTTGCTCATTCTGATAGTATCCTGTGTTGAAATGCAGCCTGAGCCGGCATATACAGGTACTCTTCCTTTTACCTGATCAATTGCAGCTTCAAGGACTTCGCATTTTTCTTTTTCATTTAAGATATATCCCTCACCGTTTGTTCCAAATGGGAAAATTCCGTGCACACCGCCATCGATAAGTCTGTCAATCTGTGTTCTGAGCTCGTCAGTGTTGATGCTCTCGTCTGCGTTCATTGGTGTTAAAATTGGTGTAATAATTCCTTTTAATTCTGTCTGTTTCATGTTTTTCTTCTCCTTTTAAACTTGTTTATTTTTTTATTTTTGATTTAATATTTTATCTGCAATCTTTACCAGTACATCTTTGGTTCCGAACCCACCTGATTTGGATATTATCTGCTGCACAAATCCGTGATTTTTCAGATTGGAAACAACCACACCCTGTTCTATCTCACATACCGGTGTAATCTGGGTACAGCCTATCAGCTTCATATACCCCATCAAAGTGTCGCCGCCTGTCATAAGTATTGTCGTATCCTGCTTATTTGCTGCCAGATAGTCGGCTATGTGTCCATGTGCCGTTGGAATCAGGGCTCTTACATCATTCATAGTCAGCTTATTTGCTTCCATAAAGCCCTTTTTGTCTTCTTCCCGGTCTATGGAATCAATGATGAGACATCTGTCTTTTTCACATTCCTCCTGCATCTTGTGCAAAAACTCCAAGCCCTCCTGTGTGCTGTAATAATCCTTCTGCAATTTTTGTTCTACGGTCATATGGATTCTTGAAAATCCGTGTTCTTCGGCATAGTCAAGCTGATTTTGCGTAATCATATTCAAGCTGCCACATTCCACAAGAAAATTTTCACTCTTCCTATAGCTTTGCGGCTTCGCTGCATCAAATCTGAGCTTGTCGGCAAGCGCTTCCGCAAGTGCGGCACATCCGGCAATAATACAAAGCTCATCTTTTTCCTGCAATTCATCAAGCCTTTCTTCTATGTCTTTGTGTTTTTCCACATCGCAGATTACGATACGTTCATCGCTTTTTATATCATTCAAAGCTTTATTCCGCTTAACACAGGCACATTTCAAAGCTGTCTGCTGTGCGATAATATCAGGTATGTACGACAGCTTTACCGGTTCAAACGGATCCTGCCCGAATACACTTTTTTCAAGAAGCTGCCCCTGTATGTAGTGAGTTCCGTTTACCGTACAGCGGTCTATCTTCGGATACCCCGGCAGGAAATAAACTTTGTCGTGTCCGCTTCCGTCCAAAACTGCCTGAAGCTCACTTCCTATATTTCCGCGGAGCGCTGAGTCCGTTTTTTTGAAAATAACAGGAATCTTAATTGCTTTTGCCCATCCTGTAATATTTTTTACAGTATCATATGCCTTAGCTGCCGGCATTGGTCTGGTCTCAGAATCTATAACCAGAACCTCTGTCGACTCATCTATATCCCAGATAGCTTCCGGCATTTTTGTAAATACCTGGGTGGCAATTCCCTTATTCACAAACTGGATTCCGGTATCCAATGCACCGGTAAAGTCATCTGCTATGATCAACAGCTTTACCATCGCATTTCCTCCCGCTATTTTTTGTTTACTGCAAGCTTTGTCGCATAGTCAATTGAATTTACAAGGCTTAACTCATTCGATTCGCCTTTTCCTGCAAGGTCAAAGCCCGTACCATGGTCTACCGATACCCTTATTACAGGGATTCCGAGTGTTACATTTACACCTGCTACCGCATCCCATTTCTTTAATTCTTTGTTGTATACAAAGCCTTTAACCTTCAGAGGAATATGTCCCTGATCATGGTACATTGCTACAACTATATCATACCAGCCTCCGATTGCCTTAGAGAATATGCTGTCAGGCGGTGTCGGTTTTTTCTCAGGAATATTGATTCCTTCTGCCATTGCCTCATCTATTGCCGGCTGGATTTCCTCAATTTCCTCTGTTCCAAACAGTCCGTTTTCTCCGCAGTGTGGGTTAAGGCCTGCCACACCAATCTTTGGATTCTCAATGCCTATCGCCTTGCAGGCATCATTTGCAATTCTTATAACTTCAAGGACTCTGTCCTTCTTTACCTTGTCACATGCCTGCCTGAGAGAAACGTGCGTCGATACGTGTACAACCCTCAAATCCTCGTGTGCAAGCATCATTGTGTACTTGTCTGTATGGGTGTACTCTGCATAAATCTCTGTATGTCCCGAATAATGATGTCCTGCCATATTTATTGCCTCTTTATTTAAGGCATTTGTGACAGTTGCGTCAATCTCGCCGCTCTGCGCAAGCTCTATTACCTTTACAACATACTGAAAAGCAGCCTCTCCACACATCTTTGATACTTTTCCGAATATGTGTCTGTCCATGTTCACAAGGTTCATGTCGTACACATCAATCGTTCCGTACTCAAACTTTGCTTCTTTAATATCGTGAATCGCATGAATCTTTATCTGTCCTTCTTTTCCTGCGATTTTTACTGCCTCTTCCATACATGCGGCATCACCGATAATCACCGGACGACACTGCTTATATATTTCAGGTCTTGATAACGCTTTTACTGAAATCTCAGAACCGTTTCCCGCAGGATCTCCCATTGTAATTCCGATAATTGGCTTTTTCATAGGCTCCTCCTTTATTTTAATACCTTAAGATATATGTTTCTGATATCGTCAAGGCTTAATTCTTTCATATTGTTTACAAGAAGTCTCTGCTGTTTGCTTCCGGCATCAACAAGGAAATCCAGGTCCTCCGGCTTAACACCGAATTCCTTTAAATCTGTTGGAATGTTTGTAACCTTTACAATGTCAGCAATCTGATCGATCATGTACTGTGCTTTCTCATCCTCAGATTTTCCTGCATGCTCAGGGTAAACAGCATCGCAAAGTATTGCAAGTCTCTTGCTGCATGCGTCCTTGTTAAATTCCATAACATGTGCAAAAAGTATGGCATTTGATACACCGTGAGCAATGTGATATTTGCCTCCCAGTGGATATGAAAGTGCATGAACTGCTGTTGTTCCGCTTCCTGTGATTGCGACTCCGCCATAGAAGGCTCCGGTCATCATATTGCTTTTTGCTTCCATATTGTCCGGATTGTTATAAGCTTCCCTGATATTGTGGAAAATAAGCTTGGCTCCGGCTGCTGCGTAGGTATCGGAAAACGGTGTTGCTTTCTTTGAGGTGAAGCACTCAACCACATGGGCCAATGCATCTACACCTGTTGCTGCCACAATTGATTTTGGAAGCTTTCTGATCATATTTGAATCCAATACCACATAGTCCGGAATCATACTGTCATTTACAATTCCTTTCTTTGACTGTTCCTCCGGAACCGCAACGATTGCATTGCAGGTTGCCTCAGATCCTGTTCCGCAGGTTGTCGGAATCATAACCGTCTTAATCTGTTTCTTTGCAAGCGTCGGATCATTGAGCAGATCTTTTATAGTGTAGTCTGCATCTTTTAATACGCAGCAAAGCTTTGCTGCATCCATAACACTTCCCCCACCGATTGCTATGATAAGATCTCCTGATGCGCTCTCCACTTCCTTCATAACCTTTTCAACATCCTGATATGATGGTTCACAAGCAAGATCATCAAATACCTGATACTCTGTCTTGTTTTCCTCAAGAATCTCTGTCAGCAGATCTAAAAGTCCTGTTGCGCGAATGCCTTTATCCGTAAAAACTATTACTTTTTTTGCATTCTCTTTTTCTATTACCGCTTTCACATTCTCAATGCTTCCTGCTCCGCCAAAGATACATGACGGAATTTTAATCTGATAACTCATATATTACCTCTCCTTTGTTATATTGTTATTCTTGTGTTTTATTTTTGAACATCTCTTTGAACTAATCATATAATATCTGTTTTTTGTGCCTCGTTCAACGCGTTGTTTTGTTATTTTTGTTCTATTTTGAAACATAAACTACATTTATTTGTTGTATTTTGAAACATACTGTAATACAATATAGTTAAATAGTAACAAAACATCACTAGCGCTATCTTCACGTTTCATTTTTAAACATTAAAATAACCACTTAACATTTACAAATCCCAAAAGGAGAAATATATGCAGAAAACCAAGATTCTTGCAGTCGCCCCTTACGAGGGCATGGCTGACATACTTACCGATATAGCACAGTCGCGCGATGACATTGCTCTCACTGTCCAGACCGGTGATCTGTTCACCGGCCGTGATATCGCAATGCAGCTTGCACATAAAAATTACGACGTTATCATTTCGCGAGGCGGTACAGCAGAGCTTATACAATCTGCTGTTGAGCTTCCCGTCATAGATATATCCATCTCTGTTTACGATATACTTCTGAGCATCAAGCTTGCCGAGAGCTACAACGGAAAATTTGTAATTGCCGGTTTTCCCGGAATCACTGCAAATGCACATCTGCTGTGCGACCTGCTTCAATATGATATTGACATAATCACTTTCAAGGACTCGGTAGATGCAGTCAATCGCCTTAAAGAAGCAAAAGAAAACGGCTGCACGCTTGTCCTATGTGACGTGACCGGTGCCAGAGCCGCAAAGGATATCGGATTAAATTATAATCTTGTAACCTCCGGCAGGGAAAGTATAGAAAACGCCGTTGCCGAGGCTGTAAAGCTTGTGCATTCTTCCAATTATGTCCACAAGCAGAAGGATCTGTTCCAGTCGCTTCTGACCGAGGATGACCGCGAATTCTTAATTTACTCGCCTGCAGGTACTCTGTGGTTTTCAAGCATCGCAATAGATGAAATGAATACATCGTTGATGAATTTTGTACAGACATACATTAAGTCATTTTTGAAAGTTTCGAACCAGACCGTTTCGCATCAGATACGCGATAACGTCTATACTCTGTACAACCGCCACCTGATTTACGAGGACCAGAAGTACACTGCAATTACTATATGTAAGAGTCCTGCATTAACCGCCGAGGACGACCCTGGATTTCAGATTTACAATATTGACAACACCTCCTCCAACGACTTTGCTGACGCTTACAACGGAACCGGTAAAGCAGGCAAAATAGCGCAGATAATAGAAGAATACGCTAAAAGCCATCTGCCTGTGCTTATTCTCGGAGAAAACGGAACCGGCAAAGGCAAGGCTGCATCACTTATTTACAAGCAAAGCAACTATAAGCATGCTCCATTTTACAGTATCGACTGCTCTCTGATAAAAGAGCGTAAGTGGCACAGTCTGCTAAACAATGAAAATTCCCCTCTCAATGAAGTTAACAGTACAGTATTTTTCGAAAAAGCCGATGCTCTTAGTCTGGAACAAATTGGTGATTTGTTTCAATATATAGACCAGACGAAGCTTTGCACGAGAATGAGGCTCATAGTCTCTCTTTCTACCAACAACTCCAAACAGCCTGCATTTGCTACAATACGCACTTTCATGGAGAATCATCTTTCCTGCCTTACCATGAATCTCCCACCGCTTCGAGAGCGCATTGACGATTTTTCCGGTATAACCGCGCTCTATCTGCACCGGTTCAATGTCTCCCTCGGGAAACAGATAATAGGCTTTGACGTTGACGCAATGGAAAAAATGCTCTCGTACAACTGGCCTAACAATCTCGACCAGCTGCAGCATGTCCTTAAAGAGCTTGTCACAATAACAAAGACACCATATATCTCCTGTGACACCGTAGAAACTATCCTGAAACAGGAACCCGACTACGGACGCGTCTTTGATGATTCAGTTAAATTTGAGGGAACTCTAGATGAGATAAATTATCAGATCATTCTCCAGGTGTTACACGAAGAACATGACAATAAAGAAAAAACCGCCAGACGACTCGGCATAAGCCGAAGCACACTCTGGCGGATCTTAAAGAACAATAATTAATGCTTAATCAATTTCTCCCTGTGGGATAAATACCTGAACATCAGCATTCTCGTCAAGCTCTATAAATACTCTTGTATCTTTGCCGACCAATCCCTTAAAATGTCCGGTGAATTTCTCTCCGGACTGGGTTGTTCCGGTAACATCCATGTTGTATACGCTTGCAGCATCTGATGAGATATTAATTGAATCATGGCTGCCAAGTGTATTGACAGTCTGCTCTTTGCCATCGTTCCAGGTTACCTCGATATTCTTAACATTAAAATAAGTCTGGTTTATAAGCCGGATAGTTGTTGTCTCTTTTCCGTCCTGCGCTGCATAAATACAATTAGTACCTATTAACACTCCTGCCATGATAGTAACTAATGCAAACGTAGCAAGAACTTGTTTGTTTATTATTTTATTCATTTCTGAATACCTCCTTATAATGGCACTCCATTATCTTCGCGGATATTTTATCACAAGATATATTAATTAAACAATTGTCAATTAGCTCAAAACTTTTTTATTATTTTATGTTTTTATTGACACTTTTTCAAAGCATTTGACATTATTTTTGGGTTTGTTTTGTACCTAAATTTTATATGAGCGTATTTAGATAAAAATGGACGAAGCATGGTATAAATGATATAATTAAAATGAATGATGGAATAATAAGAAATGGGAGAAACTGTTATGGGATTGTTATATGCAATATTTTCAATTTTTATCACGCTATTTTTCCCAAAGCAAATTACGGATGTGATTTGTTATGGAAGACATCGTGATAGAGAAAATATAAAGAGTAAAAAAATATATTGTCTTATATATGTTTTTTGGACATTATTTTTTGGTTTGTTTTGTCTTATGATGGGTTCGGCATCAGGTGTAAATAATACATTTGATAGAGTTTTGGATTATTATGGATTGAATTTTGGCGAATATGATTATTTTGAGGCGGCGTCCATATATGACGAGCATGATTATAAACATGAAGGTGATTTCACTCTTGTATACTATATCAGAAAAAATGAAGATAATTTAGATGATTTAATTAAACAAATTGTTCAAGAAAATAATTCTATATACAAAAGATATCAGCTCAGTGAAATTGACGTGGTATATGAAACGAATGGTATTTATTACATATGTGAAAAGGGGGAGGTGATTGCAAAGGTAGTAGTAGAAAACGATGGATTGTTAAAAAAAGTAAGTTATCAATGGAGTAGAGAAAAATTAGAACAAAATCTAGGAGGTTAACAGTATTGTTATGAAAAAAATTATATCCTGGCAAGCCTATTATTTTCTTTCATCCCTATCTGTCAATAGTTAGCTGATTCTCAAATGTTCGCTAACTGATTCATAAAACTTAAACAATGGAATGTCTTTATAGTCTATTCCTTCATCCAAGTCTTCTGAATATAACAAAATGGTGCTTTTAGAAGTGTTTTTCATGTCTATATGTAAACACAATACATTTATAAAAAAATAATCGAAATAATGAATTTCACATTTTATTACATCTTGATATTCATATTTATTCCCATTAATATAGAAGAAATCTTCATATATCTCATACTCAAATTCCTTTATGAATAATTTCCTTGTTGCTTTTTGATAAATATATGCTATTCCTACAATCATAAATGCATTTATATTCAAGCACAACCTATTAATTGAATATTCCTCAGCAAATACTGCCACAATTAACACCAAGAAAAATATAGAAAATCTACCAAATAAGTGCTGTATTTTTATCGTTTCCATATAATATCTCCTCGTATTTGCATAGTAACCAATGTTCCAAATCCATTTTCCTTTTCTACTATATACTTCTTATCAATTTTTCGTTCAAAGCAGGCAAATTCCTTTTTACTGAAAAATAACATAGTCAATGTAATTTCTTCATCTTTTAGTTTCGATATTGTGATCCATGTCTTATGATAACAATCAAGACCTAGAATTTTCTGAAGGTTTTCTTTTAGTCTGGCACTATTTTTTATTTGATTTACTTCCTTGTTAAGCACTAATACAAATCCTATATTTCCAAATAAACTGTAGATATCCATATTTTTTCTATCAGAAAACCATATTATTGGTGTAAAAATAGCCAACAACATACATGCTGCTAAATTTAAGGATATAAAATCAGCACTTACATTTATATCTAGTGCTAATATTACTAATAAACACGCCCATGAAAGTATATTCACAGCTGCCAATATCTTCCACAAAATATTGATTCTTTTCGTCTTTACTAAATAGTATCCCGCAATAAAAATAAGAGCTATGTACATTCCTTCAACAATCTCTTTATTCAAATTCATTACTCCCTTCATGCACTTTAAAATTAATAAAGTAGGTCACGAACGACACTTTCTTGTCATGAATGGCATGTTTTTACCTTGCTTTCTAAAAATATTAAATTGTCATACCATTATGTTTTTTTACAAGAAAACAGTTAAAAACTATCACTTCAATAGGTAACACAGCTAAAATGATATATGAAAAGATACGTGTTATTAATGGTAATACCATAAACATTGACGGATACGACATTCTAATCACTATTTCAATAATAATTAATATCACTCCCATCCAAATTCTCCCCTTTTTAAACAATATATCTATTTTGTCCCAACAATTTGTTTCTTCACTGATTTTTCTATAACACCATTCACTTTGAATGATTCCAATTAACATTCCACCGAAAATCACAAATGGATAATATGGATGCTCTCCACTAGCAATTGTTGCCAACACAAAAAATAGATCAATCACACCTGTGATTAAGTGAATTATTTTCCGGCTCCATCCATTCAAGCGAAAAAACAATGTATATTCTCCAATTAAAAGATTAAGTGGAATCAAGATAGTAATAAGTCCTCCCCTTTCCAAATTCAAGTATTCCATAGCACTTACCTCTTACTATAAGATGATTAAATGGTCAAATGGTATCATCGATGTATGGCCGCTGCACAGTCTGTTGCATAATGCTGCTTTATAAATGTGTATCGCATTGTGTTCCCTTCGTATGCTATATATTATTTTCTAATTTCTTCTGTCTAACAAAGCCTCATTTTTAGAAGCAAATCTTATAAAAAAACTGTTTGGCAACTCTGTATTTTTAAAAATCACAATATAAAATATTATAAGAATCAATTTTGTTACGTTTGATACATTTTCTACATTAACCAACAAAATATCATCCCACTTATAACCAAGAACACTGCCTATAGAACTCGCCAATACATTAAATGCTATAAAAATAAGTAAAAATTGTCTACTCCATATATTTTTTGTCCAAAAAGATTTTATATATTTACGTGATAGTATCAGCACAATAACAGAAACTACTATAAGAACAATGCAAATTAATGGTTTCTTATAAAGTTCAAATATATACTGCAAGCTAAACATGTTTATTAAAATCCCCATGCCACGTCCGCCAAATATTCCCGATTCATTCAATTCACATTCAATTTTCTTGATTTCTGATATCATAGAAATATAATACACTCCATAAAACATCAAACATCCAATTAATAATAAGCTAATATTCTGAAACTCATCTCCGGCCGTTGTCTTGTCTAATATATAGTAACTAATTATACCTAGTCCCCATATAATAAAATGTACGATATATTTTTTCACTCTTCACCCCTGCATTTAGTTTGTGATATCTCTTATGAGATATCACAAACATTAAAATCTTTTCTTATCTTGGAATGCTGAATTAAAGGTCCTATCTGTGTTGCTCCTGATACCTCTACCTTCTTGAATTTGAATAGAATATTAATACAACTCTTATTATAGCCAATATTAATGCACTAATTATAATTACAATTATATTCATAACCATATTATCCGACCACGTAAATCCACTTATACATCCTATAATCGCACATACACACCAAAATTCTATCCACTTTTTTAATTTAGAATTCTTATTTTTTTTCAGCATAATTTCACCCTTATAATAATTTTCACATCATACTTTTCAAATACGTTTAATCAATACTACATAATCTAAAAGCAAATTACTATATATGTCCGTGACATACCAAATAGCATCATTTCCTCTTCATCCATAACAGCATAGCTGCTTGGAAGCACCAATGCTTCATCATAGCACAAAGCGGAACATTATTCTCTAAAACTATTTTTCAACAAGACAACTACTAATCAGTTCTTCCAACATATCGTTGCTGGCATTTGCCGATCTGACACTGGCGGCTATCATCTCTTCTTTTGAAACATCGGTAAAATCAATTTCAAATCTACCATTGTTCAAGCATAACTGCTCAATGTATATTCTCTGAGTCCTTCCATTACCTTCATGCAATACCACATTGGGACTCACAAAGAAATCTATAATTGATTTCCACTTTTTGAGTACGTTCTTTGCCGGTTCCCTCTGCTTGATACACATATATACTGTCAATCAGTTCAACCAGCATAGAACGGTTTAACTCTGTTACGTTTTCATACTTGCGTATGGTTTCTAAAAATTGGTTTGTATTTTTCGTCTTGTAGTCCTCGGCTTCGATTTTCTCTTTTAATGCCTTACGCCTTTCTTCAAGTTCTCTCTGCTCATTTTCATAAGTTACAGACATTTTCTCAAAACGTCCATCAGAAATCTTTCCTGCTACATTCTGCTCAAACAGCTTCATTATGATACTGTCAATTTCAGCAATACGCTTTTCTGCCAGTTCCAATTCCTGTTTAAACTGCTTGATTTTCTTACCGCCGCCGGATTCACTCAACACCCTCATTTCTTCAATGAACTGGTCGCCTAATGTTTCCATATTCTTGATGTCAGTATTGCCATTGGCATTTGTCGCAAGTGTGGCAACAGACTTCGTGCAGCCTTTATCAGAATAGACACCATAAGTCGCACCAGAGAGAGAATAGCAGTCATTCCCGTTTGTGACTGTGGCATTACTGGAAAATTTCTGAATCTTGCCATTTCCGACAGCCAGCTCTGCGAAAAACTGTCCTAAATCCTGCCCCTCACCAGTGTAGATATAGCCGTAACAGTCATAGCGTCCTTTATTTTCTCTTACAAAGGCTTTCGCTCCGGCGAATACTTCATCTTGTACGGATTTTGAGATTTCATCATAGGAAGCTCGTACATTGTCACAGCTCCACCCAAGATGGACGCTCAATCTCTGCCAGACTACCAACTGTCTTAAAAGATAGGCGTGCTGGCTGCTGATTCCAGAATGATTTTTTGTGTACTGTTTGACGTATTCAAGGGATAAGGCAACGTCCTCTATCTGTTCAGCGCTCATGCGTGTGCTTGCGTCGCTTCTGGTCTTATATCCATTCTTAAAACCTGTGTTGATGTCGATACAGTAAGCGTCCTCGCCCTCGACGGTCATATGCCCCTCGTTGAATGTTTCGCTGATAGAACCGTTATTCTCTACACGCTCGACGATTCCGACACGTTCCTCTGATTCCGTCCAGTATTGCGTTTCCGCAGCATGAACAGCGGTTGTGGGTAGAGCAGTAAAGACGGTTGCAAGGGTGAGAACACCTGTAAACAATCGTTTCAATATCTTATTCATATTTTTTGATTCTCCTTTCATTTGGGTAAAAAAATAGACGCTCATTTCTGAACGTCTGAAAATAAAAAAGAAATACCATTTTTCAAGTATTTCTAATTCTATATGTTATTAAATTGTATTTATGTGATATGAAGTTGTTTGCTGCTGTTATGCCGCTATTTGTTGTTGGTATCTCAATGGTACATTACCATCTCTAAACGGATGGATCATATTAATCTCACCCAGGTAATAGGCTAGTCTCTCGCTCATTTCTTCCTTATCGGTTATGTCAGCTAAGAAATTTTCCTTTTTCAGCTTACGATACAAATCATCAAACTGGCTTTCGATAAACTGCACCAAACAGAAAACGGTTCCTTTGGAAATATCAACCGTTCTCGTCTTGCCCGCCCAAGAATATACATCACTGAATAAATGCTTATGTATAGAACAAATATGCTTAAAAGAGAAATCTCCAGTAACGCCTTGACCTACAAGTTCTGCCTGACGCACCGCTGAATAATCTCTTTCAGCCTCATGCAATGTATCTAAATCTCTTATATCCAGTTTATTCTTTAATACATTTGTTCCCGGATAACAGTACTTGGCATCCTGTTCATCTTCATAGAAATAATCATACTCTTGATCCTTCAACCTGCTTCTTGGATACTCTGTATTTCTTATTTAATTCTGAAATTGCATCTGCAGCAGAAACTTTCTTGGTTAAGACATTTCTTACTCTTTGACGACATTCTGCATCAAATGGCATGCTTTCCATTTTGAAGCTGGATTCAATACTGCTTACTCTTCTATCAACTGTCATACGCGTATCCTTTCCCCTTTCCCTTTCACAGAAAGGTATTTGTTCTTCTATAGTATACCACAAAACGCTACATCTATATATACTACAAATTTCCGTATTCACTTTTCTTACCACTTTATACCACTGTGATACGATATTTTGCGATACTTTACAAGGTTTGCAAGCTAATCACTAAAGACCTTCCCGCCCTTGTAAATCAAACATTTCCGCCACTTTCTGTCATCTACTTCTCATCAACGACCTGGAAAATGAAAAACTTAAGATAATACGACTCCGGTACATTAGCTGAGTTGGCCCACAGTATCGGATGATCTGGTCCCTGTGTGCGGAACTCCACCTGGCGCAGCCTCTTGTGAGTGGCCTTTGCCGCTTCCTTGACCGTTTTTGCAAGCAGCTCCTGCGTCATGAAATGAGAGCATGAGCATGTAGCCAGAAATCCACCATCCTTAACAAGCTTAAGTCCCTTCATGTTAATCTCGCGGTAGCCCTTTATCGCATTTTTGGTAGCCTCGCGCGATTTTGTAAATGCCGGAGGATCCAGAATGACTACATCATATTTTTCACCATCTGCAGCGAGCCGTGGCAGCTCATCCAGCACATTTGCCACGCGAAACTTCACTGTGTCTGAGAGATTATTTCTCTTCGCATTTTCTGTAGCCTGCTTAACCGCATACTCTGATATATCAAGTCCTGTGACCTCACTTGCCCCCGCAATTCCTGCATTGAGAGCAAATGTACCCATGTGCGTGAAGCAGTCGAGCACTCTTTTCCCCTTGCAGATGCGCTGCATAGCAAGCCTGTTATACTTCTGGTCTAAGAAGAAGCCTGTTTTCTGTCCATTTTCCACATCGACCATATAGTGAACTGCGTTTTCTACTATCTCCACATTTGTGTCAAACTCAGCTCCTATAAAGCCTTTTACCTTAGGAAGACCTTCTTTTTTGCGCTCATTTGCATCACTGCGCTCGTATACTCCACGAATATTTATTCCGTCCGCCGCCAGCACTTCCTTTAACAGTTCAACGATTTTCACCTTAAACTGCTCCATTCCAAGTGCAAGACACTCCACCACAAGCACATCTGCGTATTTGTCCACTGTAATACCCGGCAGGAAATCAGCCTCGCCAAATATCACACGACAGCAGTTTAAATCAGACACATTATCATTGCCTCCTGCCATCACCTGCTTGCGATAATCCCAGGCATTTTGCACTCTCATCCTGAGGAAATTGTCATCAATCAGCTGGTCTGCTTTTCTTGTCATCATTCTGATACGGATTTTTGAATTCTGGTTTATGAAGCCGCGCCCCATCGGATATCCGTCGAAATCGTGCACCACAACAATGTCTCCGTTCGTAAAGGTGCCTGTGATTGTGTCTATTTCATTGTCAAAAATCCATGCGCCGCCTGCTTTTATAGTGCGTCCTTCGCCTTTTTTCAGTGTTACAATTGTATGATTTTCCATATTTGTTCCTCTTCTAAATTACTTCATTATTCCTTGCTAAAATCTGATTATACAGTTTATCTGAAATTCTATAGCCTTTAGAAATAAGTTTATCCATTTCAGGCTTTACTAAATTTATTAACCCTTTTGTTTTTGCCAAGCTCAAAATTCCTAAAACGCCTATTGTATCAATTAAAAATTCCGATGCCATTTTTCTTGCAGCATGCTCATCGATTATTGCAAAATCAATTCCAAGCTCTTTTGCACCAACAATAACTTCAAGCTCTCCAAAATGCAATCTTCCATATAATGCCTTTACTGTATCCGCATTTTTTACTTTGTATATGATAATTTTTCCGGAATTAACACACTCTTTAATCCTTTTAATTTCATCCTGATGATTTACAGAATCTGCACATAATTCATTGAATACAGCTTCCGGAATTATAATGCTTCCAAATAAATCCCATAATAAATATAATCTATCTATCGAAATCAAACCTATAATAGGACTGGTATTGCATATAATGTCAATTTTTTTCATCCATTATTCCCCCAATTTACTCAAAAAAACATCATCCATATCCATGTCATCCTCCTCATATTCTCCCCATGGTATACCATATACCTTAAGAATATCTATAAAATCCCATATACTTTTGCCTGTCAACTCCGCAGCTTTTTCTAAAGTAATAACTTTAGTAGTAAACAAACCTACCACCGCTGATAATGTAAGCTTATCACTTACTGTTTCGCCACCTTTTAGTATATATAAATAAGGTACTAAATCTTCTGATATTTTTATATCTATATTCTTTGAACTCATAGTCTTTCCCTCCAAATTCTAATATAATTCCAACATTACATTTCAATTATATGAAATCCTGGCAATATTTACAATACACAAATATTTCTGCAAAACATGCCGATATATATTATGATTAAAGGGTCAAAAGGTATCATCGATGCATGCTTGCATGCAATTCGATGT
>OHGK01000789.1_pt1 | contig 19734 bp, 10 predicted proteins | sample 1567671 | NCBI WGS metagenome assembly OHGK01 (sample SAMEA3879577, study PRJEB24766) | human gut metagenome | biome: human-associated habitat; feature: feces | place: USA | collected 1985/1987 | reverse complement strand
GCACATTGGATACACAGCTTGCCTTATTCTAAATTCATCGAACTCACGTTAAATAAAGAAATCCGCGACTATCATATCCGTCCGAGTGTGCAGTTGCTGAATAAAGGAAGCAATCAAAATTATATTGACCATGTAGTTAAAGTTGTAAGCGACGCCGATGCAACAGAGATACCTTCTACAGAGGTAGACCTCGGCAACAACGCGCGCCTGGTGGATACTTCTATCGACATAGGTGCATACGAATACGAGGCTCCGTTGCAGCCGATTGTTTACGTTAAGTCTGGCCTTATAGGCACGGCAGACGGCAAGAGCTGGGAGACGGCTCTCGGCGACTTGCAGGGCGCAGTGGACTTGGCAGGACTGTATGCTTATAACAATAAAGGGAAGAATGACTATGTCTTTGTTCACGGCAACTACCACGACAACACAGGTTCGCTGAATCTGTCGCTCGGCAATACGAACGTGTATGGCGGAATGAACGACGAACGCAGTGATGTAGAGTTGGCGGCTGACTTTAAAAATACGGCTGATGTTGTAAATAGCCTGCTCGGCAAGCGCAAGGGTATGCTGGAAAATACCAACCGCTCGTCGTTGAATAATGTAACGGTAAGTGCGGACGGAGTAGTTGACGGCTTTGTGGTGACGGGTACGGCGACGGTTAACGACGGCGCTCTCTCTACTTCGGTAGTGAAGAATGATGTTGGCGGTGCGGAAAACGGCTTGCTGTATAACTCGCTTGTGCTTGGCGACGGCACGGCAGACCATCCGGGTAATGTCAGCGGCGTAAAGGCTGTGAACGTAACGGCAACCGGCACGATTGCGGATGTTACGGGCAACGGCAACAACCGTGCTTCTGTCACTGAAACGAATACTTACGTTACGGATGATTACTGGAATTACCAGCTGATGGAGGCTTCTACAGATATTGATCCAGATGGAGACCGTACTGATATCAGCAACTATATGACGAAAGTCGGCCACAGTCGTGACTTGATTGGCAACAAGCGAATCCGCAACACTGTGGACAATGGTTGCTTCGAGACATGGAATATCTGCGATGGCATGACTTCGGGAAATGTCATCACTTCTACAGATTATCCTGTCGGCAAGTCAGTGGTCTATGTACGCAAGGGGCAGGAGCTGAAGATAGAGAATGCCACCGACGGCACGCTTGTCTACAAAGATGAAGCATCTGCCTTCAACCCAGGTTTCTTGTTATTGGAACATCAGGCTGGTCTGCGTGGCAACGGCAACTACATCTCGTTGACGAACTTGGCCGTTGAGCGTGATGTTAATGCTAATGGCAATGACTTGGCAGCCATGCCGTTTAAGGTGACTGGTATTAGTCCGGGTGGGAGTGATGGGACTAATGAGAGTTATGAATTAATGCGTTATAGTGGCAGTGTGCGTGCTGCTTACAGTTACCAATATGACGAAACTGATAGCGAAGCATGGACAGACCAAGATTTTGCGAGTAGAGGTGAAACTGAAGGTTTCCTGATTGAAAACACTTCAGCTAACAATATCACTGTTCGTTTCAGTGGAAATTCATATAACGAGGGTGGAAACGGCAAGAACATTGAGCTGGCCAAGTGGAACTTTAACGAGCCGTGGACATCAACGACAACAGGAGGCAACCGCTTCACACATAAGGAAAACATGAGCTGGAACCTCTTCGGCTCGCCTTATCTCTGCGCGATGAATTACAGCGACATGGAGTATGGCCGGGTTGTTTACGGATATGACGAGAACGTTTATAAGACGGTAAACACCGCCAATGTTACTATGGGACATATACCTGCCGGCAGCGCCGTATTCACTCAAACTGCAACGCTGAGAGACGAGGAAATATTCACAGTGAAGCAGCCAGGTGCTGACGGTAAGAGTGGCGAAGCGTTTGCGAATATGGCACCGTTGAGCGTTGCGGTTTATCCGACAGGAGCGGTGGCAGACATTTGCGTTACGCCCGACATACTCCAGCTTGATGCCGTGCCGGCAAGCGAGGCGCGCAATGAGTTTGACATGTCGGCAGACGGCGTGAAGTGGATGGCAGGCGGCGAGGCGCAGATATACGCCACACGTTCGGGCGGACGCTACTCGCTGCTCTCGGCTGTAAGCATTGATGGCAAGGTGGCGGTAGGAGTGACGGTGTCCGAGCCGGGCATGTACACCATAGCCGTGCCCGACGACTGCATGGCCGAGGACTATGAGACAGTGGTACTCGAAGATGCCGTGACGGGACGCTCGGTAGACCTGCTTGAGGGCGGCTACGACTTCACGACCGTAGAGGAAGGCGACATCATAGGCCGATTCAATATCAGCTTCAACCGCAAGGCTGCGGCTGGTGACGACATCCGCGCTTACTTCACGGCTGACGACATGATACGCGTTGAGGGCGTAGAGCCGGGCGACAACATCTACGTTTATTCTGTCGACGGCATGCGTGTTGCATCTGTAACGGCAAGCTCGAACGTCGAGGACGTAAGGGCAAGCGTTGCCGTGGTTGCGATAGTTAAGGCCGGAGGCAAGACGGTGAAGATAAGAAAGTAGTTTTAAGATAAAAGTGAAAAGAGAAAAGGGAAAAATCCATGTGACTTGTCGTTTGAATGAAACAAACATAAACTTTCACATAGAAAGTTCAAGTCAGAAGCCACATGGATTTTTTCCCTTATAATAGCACATGGATTTTTCACTTTTCCCTTTTCTCTTTTCCCTTATAATAGCACATGGATTTTTCCCTTTTCTCTTTTCACTTTTCACTTACATTTTAAAAGGCAGCCTTTCAGCTTCTAAAAGGTTACCTATAAGGCTATAAAAGGTCGTCTTTTGCGATGCGAAAGGCGGCCTTTTGCGTTAGGGTGGTTAAGCTGTTGTAATTTAGAAGGTTAGCGATGATGCGCCTTAAGGTGGTTTAATTACGGATTAGTGCTATTTTATCATCATTTTCTGACTGATTATTTTGTTTTTCGCCCTACATGCATTATCTTTGCAACGGAAACAAGATTTGTAACCATTAATGGATGAAATTATTATTATACTGCTATTGATTTTGGTCAACGGCATTTTTGCCATGTCTGAGATAGCAGTTATACAAGCGAGGAAAACAACTTTATCAAACGACGAAAAGAAGGGAAGCAAGGGCGCCAAGACCGCCTTGCGTCTTGCCAACGACCCCGACCGTTTCCTCTCGACGGTGCAGATAGGCATCACGCTTATCGGAATTTTGACCGGTATTTATTCAGGTGCATCGCTTTCGGGCAGGTTTTCTGACGTGTTCGAGAGTCTCGGCATGCCCGAGCGCTGGGCTTATCCGCTGGCACAGGGCATAATAGTCATAGTCGTGACCTATCTTACCATAATCTTCGGCGAGCTGGTGCCCAAGCGCATAGGCATGAGCGTTGCCGAGCGCGTGTCTGAGATTATAGCCCGCCCGATGTACGTGCTGTCGGTGATAGCCGGGCCGTTCGTGTGGGTGCTGTCAAAGAGCACGGAGGCCGTGGTAGACCTGCTGGGCGTAAAGAACGCCGAGAGCAAGGTGACCGAGGAGGACATCAAGTCGATAGTGCAGGAGGGTAAGGAGGACGGCGAGGTGCAGGAAGTGGAGCAGGACATAGTGGAACGCGTGTTCATGCTGGGCGACCTGACCGTAGACTCTATAATGACTCACCGCTCGGACGTGGTGACGCTTGACGTGAACATGACCAACGACGAGCTGAAGGAGGTGCTCAACGGCAACCTGTACGAGGCTTATCCGCTGATAGACCGCGGCATAGACAACATACTGGGCGTGGTGTTGCTGAAGGACCTGCTGTTCCGTCTCGACGACAAGACGCTGAAGCTGAAGTCGATAATGCACCCGGCTGTATACTTCTACGAGAACATGAGCGTGTACAAGGCGCTCGAACAGATGAAGGAGAAGAGGCTGACGCAGGCGTTCATCTGCGACGAGTTCGGCAGTTTCCAGGGCATAATAACCCTGCGCGACATACTCGAGGGGTTAGTGGGCACGATAAACGAGGTGAACAACGACCCTGAAATAGTGAAACGCGAGGACTCGGAAAGCTGGCTGGTAGACGGGCAGTGCTCGTTCTACGACTTCCTGTCTTACTTCGACAAGGAAGACCTTTACGACAGCGAGCAGCAGGACTACAACACCCTTGCCGGACTGATAATTGAGCAGATGAAACACATACCACAGGCCGGTGAACGCACTGACTGGAACTGCTTCAACTTCGAGATTGTCGACATGGACGGGGCACGTATCGATAAAGTGCTCGTGACGATGAAAGACACCGAAGGCACGGAGGATAAATGACGGCCTTAGAGCCGGCGGCATGCCGCTATGGTGCGCCTGGTGCTGTTAACCCGGTAATAATTGAGTACAAGAAACCGGCAACTGCGTCATAAAACAGATTAGTCTAATAGAATCACAATCAATGGAAATACAACATGCAAAGGATTCTCAGGCCCGGTCGATAGCGAGACTGATCATGCAGGCCATGAACTATGACTGCTGCCGCTATTTTGCGGGGCCTGACCATACGCTTGACGATTTCGAGCGTATGATGACTTCTTTGGTACAGTCGGAGAAGTCGCAGTACAGTTACCTGAATGCCATTGTAGCCGTAGACGAGGATGGCGGCGAGCCCTGCGGCGTGTGCATATCGTATGACGGGGCACGCCTGCACGAGCTGCGCGAGGCTTTTGTCAATGCCGCACGGGACAGCCTGGGGCGCGACTTCGGCAGCATGGCCGACGAGACTTCGGCCGGCGAGCTTTACATAGACAGCATAGCCGTACGTGAAGACTGCCGCGGGCGGGGAATAGCCACACGCCTTCTCCAGGCGGCGGTAGACAAGGCAAGGGCGATGAACCTGCCTGCCGTAGGCCTGCTTGTAGACAAGGGCAACCCCAAGGCCGAACGGCTATATGAAAGGGTGGGCTTCAGGTACGTTGGCGACAACGCATGGGGCGGCCATGAGATGAAGCATCTGCAGTATCAGATTTGAACTTACTTGTGCAGGGCTTGCCTGCTGAATAACGCAATACTCTATTTTGAACCTACAACCTCATAATCCAAGGAAAAGACATGCAAGACAGTAAATATTTGGTAGCGACAGAGCGCGACGCCCAATGGGGGCTGGTTGTCAATACGGTAGGGTATGACGAGGTAGGACCTGACGAGGAATATCCTACCAAGGGACATGGCGACGGATATTATTTCGACGTCGAGCGCGGACGTACCCTTGACGAGTATCAGATGCTTTACCTTGTCGAAGGCGAAGGCGTGTTCTCGTCTGAACACGTGAAGGACGTACACATTAAGGCCGGTGACATATTCCTTTTGTTCCCCGGCGAATGGCATACGTACCACCCCCTGCATGTGGATACGTGGAAAAGTTACTGGATAGGGTATAAGGGCCGTAACATGGACGACCGTCTGAAGTATAACTTCCTGTCATTGGAGAAGCCCGTTTACCACGTTGGTTTCAGCAACGACATAGTGCATCTGTACAAACTGGCCATAGCAACGGCTAAGGAGGAGCCCGTACACTGTCAGCAGATACTGGCCGGTGTGGTGAACAACCTGCTCGGCCTGATGTACTCGCTCGAGCGCAAGATGGAACTTAGCCGTAAGGGCGGATACGTGGACATGATAAACAAGGCACGCCTGCGCATACGCGACGGTGTGGAAGAGAAGATAACCGTGCAGGAGATAGCTGCCGAGCTTGGCTCGAGCTACTCCAATTTCCGTAAGTTGTTCAAGGAATACACCGGTCTGTCTCCGGCCTTCTACCAGCAAGACCTCAAACTGCAGCATGCCAAGGAACTGCTCTCTACAACCGACATGAGCATAAAGGAAATTGCTTACAGGCTTAATTTCGACTCGCCAGACTACTTCTCAAGCAAGTTCAAGGCTAAGATAGGATGCAAGCCCAGCGAGTACAGGGCAAGGATGAGGTGCTTTAAATGAAAAGTGAAGAGTGAAGAACGAAGAGTGAAGAACGTCTTACGAAAGTGAAAAGAGAAAAGTGAGCAGTGAAGAATCCGAATGCCGAGGTAAGTGAAAAGATAAAAGAGGGATAAGTGAAGAATCCAATTGTCAAGTTGGATTGAAACTTGAAAAATAAAGAAAATGAAGAACCCAAAAGTGGGCCAGGTTCAGGCCGCTCTTTTGGGTTCTTCGTTTTTTATTGGAAAAGCGTTTTAAGTGAAGAGGTAAGAGTGAAGAGTGCAGAATCCAATTGAATAAGCAGTTATCCGTTTTTCTTTCTTTGTCTGCCACGGCATTCGGATTATTCACTGTTCACTGTTCTCTTTTCGTTTATCAAAGGCATTTGGATTCTTCACTCTTCGTTCTTCACTCTTCACTTATTTTATAGTCCTATTACCGACTTTTCAACCCAGTATGCCAAGATTCCGGCAATGTATCCGATGAAGGCAATCCAGGTAATGTTCTTCATGTACCAGCCGAAAGTTATTTTCTCGAGTCCCATGACTACAACTCCGGCGGCAGAGCCGATGATGAGCATCGAACCGCCCACGCCGGCACAGTAAGCCAGGAGCTGCCAGAATATGCCGTCTTGCGCCATGGCTCCGGCTTCGGCTATCGGGTACATGCCCATGCAACCGGCAACGAGCGGCACGTTGTCGACAATGCTCGACAATACGCCGATAAGTCCGGTAACTATGTAATGGTTGCCGTTGAATGTTGTGTTGAGGCCTTCGCCGAGGGCTGCAAGCACGCCGATTTCCTGGAGGCACGCAACAGCCATGAGGATGCCGAGGAAGAAGAGTATGGTACCCATGTCGATGCGCGAAAGGATGTTGGTTATCCGCTTTTGGGTTCCGCCTTTATCGCTGTGTTCGGGCAGGTCGCGGTAGAATATCTCGGTCGACGTCCATAGCACACCCAGCACGAGCAATATGCCTACGAACGGAGGCAGGTGGGTGATTGACTTGAAGATAGGCACGAAGATGAGTCCGCCCACGCCAATCCAGAACACCGCTTTGCGCTGGCTGTCAGTTAAGTCGTTGGACACGGAAGCTGTTGTGACAGCTGTGCCGCCGGATATTTCGCCCTTCAGCTTGAACGACAGTATGTATGCCGGAATGGCAATCGAGATGATGGAAGGGATGAAGAGCTCCTTGATTACTCCGGCAGCCGTGATGAGTCCCTTGTTCCAAATCATTATGGTAGTGACGTCGCCAATCGGAGAGAAGGAGCCTCCCGAGTTGGCTGCAATTATGATTAGCGATGCGTAGATAAGGCGGTCTTTGCGGCTTCTTATGAGCTTGCTTAGAATCATGACCATGACTATTGATGTCGTCATGTTGTCAAGAATGGCCGAAAGGAAGAAGGTCAGGATTGTGATGCGCCACAGCAATGCTTTCTTGCTCTTTGTCTTCATCATGTCGCGCACGAAGTTGAAACCGCCGTTCTGGTCTACCACCTCGACTATGGTCATTGCTCCCATCAGGAAGAACAGGGTGGTGGCAGTACTGCCGAGATGGCCTTCAATGGCAGAGCTGGCAGCTGCGGCTATGCCTTCGGGGGATATCCCTTCGAAGTTGGCCGGGTCGAACATGTAAAGAGTCCAGCATGCCACAAACATGAGCAGGGCAACAGCAGCCTTGTTTACTTTTGTAAATGTTTCCAAGGCGATGCACAGGTATCCTATTATGAATACCGTAACGATAATAAGTGTTAATGTTGACATTAGTTTGTTTGTTAAGATTAGTGTAATATCCAGTTTGCAAAATTAGTGATTAATTTCCGTTTTCGGTTGCGGCAAAAGTGAAAAAATGCTTATATCGGGCAAACGGGGCCGTTATTGGCCGGCAATATTGTTTGTTCTCAATTCTTTTTGTTTAAAAATCAAATAATATTACATGTTTTCGCGAAAAAATAAATATCTTTGTACCATTGCAATTTAATACGTAAAAACATAAACTACATGGACAAATCACAATGTTTTTTCGCTGTCGACCTTGGAGCGACAAGCGGCAGGACGATAGCCGGCTTCATAAAAGACGGAAAGGTCAAGCTTGAAGAACTTACGAGGTTCCCCAACAACCTGATCGAAACCGGCGGACACTTCTACTGGGACATCTACGCCCTGTACTTCGAGATAATAAAAGGGCTTAAGCTCGTGGCACGCCGCGGACTTGAAATAGAAAGCATCGGTATTGACACCTGGGGCGTTGACTTCGTGTTCGTAGGCGATGACGGCGCCTTGTTGCGCAATCCCGTGGCCTACCGCGACCCGTACACGTTCGGTGCAATGGATGAGTATTTCGCCAATGCCGTCTCTAAGGAAGAGGTGTATCAGGCCACAGGCATACAGTTTATGAACTTCAACTCGCTGTTCCAGCTGTATGCAATGAAACGCGACGGCAACTCTGCACTGAAGAACGCGCGTAAGATACTCTTCCTGCCTGATGCGTTGAGCTGGATGCTTACCGGCAATGCCGTTTGCGAATATACCATCGCGTCGACGAGCCAGTTGCTCAATCCGGTAACCAAAGACCTCGACACCCGTCTGCTCGACAGCCTCGGCCTTGACCGCGGCATGTTCGGCGAGATGGTCATGCCCGGACACAAGATAGGCGTGCTGACGGAAGAGGTTCAGAAGATGACCGGGCTGGGAGCGGTGCCCGTGATTGCCGTTGCCGGCCACGACACGGCAAGCGCCGTAGCTGCCGTGCCCGCAAAGGACGAGCATTTTGCATATCTTAGCAGCGGCACGTGGAGCCTTATGGGCATTGAGACCAAGGAGCCTATAATCAACGAACTTAGCTATGAGCGTAACTTCACCAACGAGGGTGGTGTAGAGGGCACGACGCGTTTCCTGAAAAACATCTGCGGAATGTGGTTGCTTGAGCGCTGCCGCAAGGAATGGGGCGACGATGCGCCTGCCGACTACGGCACGCTGCTTGGCGAGGCCATGAAGGTGGAGCCTTTCCAGAGCATCATCAACCCCGATGACGAGATGTTTGCCAATCCGGCCAACATGCAGCAGGCCATAAAGGACTATTGCGCAAAGACCGGACAGCATGTGCCCGAAGGCTATGCCGAGACATGCCGCTGCATCTTCGAGAGCCTTGCCCTGAGATACAGGCAGGTGGCAGGCTATCTGAAGGAGATGGCTTCGTTCCCTATTGACACGCTGCACATAATCGGAGGCGGCTCGCTCAACGCTTACCTCAACCAGTTTACAGCCAACGCTACGGGACTGACCGTGTTGGCCGGTCCGCAGGAATGCACTGCCTTGGGCAATATAATGCTTCAGGCCAAAGCCGCCGGAGCGGTTGGCGGCATCTTCGACATGCGCCGCATAATTGCCGACAGCATAACAATGAAACGCTTTGACCCGCAGGACAAGGAAATGTGGGACAAGGCATACGCTAAATTCGAGAGTTTAACAAGGTAAAATATAAACATAGACGGTATTCTGGCTTATCGATAAGGTAGATGCGTGTGGTTTACGCCTGATCCGGAATTGAAGCCTTGTGCCGCCATAAACATAAATATTAGTATGAAAGAAGAATTAGTAAGAAAGGCTTACGAGATAGCCAAAGAACGTTATTCGGAAATAGGTGTAGATACTGAAAAGGTGATCGCACAGATGCAAGACTTCCATCTCAGCCTGCACTGCTGGCAGACTGACGACGTGATAGGATTTGAGAATATATCAGGCGAACTGAGCGGCGGCATAGCCACTACGGGCAACTATCCCGGACGTGCGCGCAACATTGACGAGGTGCGCATGGACATTGTCAAGGCTAAGAGCCTCATACCCGGTACGCACCGTCTCAATCTGCACGAGATTTACGGCGACTTCAAAGGTAAGGCCGTTGACCGTGACGAGGTTACGCCTGAATACTTCCAGAGCTGGATAGACTGGGCTAAAGAGAACAACATGAAGCTCGACTTCAACTCAACATCGTTCTCACACCCCAAGAGCGGCAACCTGTCGCTTGCCAACCCCGACGAGGGCATACGCAAGTTCTGGATCGAGCATACTAAGCGTTGCCGCGAGATTTCTGAAGCCATGGGCAAGGCGCAGGGCGATCCCTGTATAATGAACCTGTGGGTGCACGACGGAAGCAAGGACATGACTGTCTGCAAGCTGAAATACCGCGAGCTGCTTAAGGCTTCGCTCGACGAGATATTCGCCACGAAGTACGACAACATGAAAGACTGCATAGAGAGCAAGGTGTTCGGCATCGGTCTTGAAAGTTATACGGTTGGCTCAAACGACTTCTATATTGCATACGCAGCACAGAACAACAAGATGATAACCCTCGACACAGGCCACTTCCACCCGACAGAGAGCGTTGCCGACAAGGTTTCGGCCATGCTGCTGTACGTGCCTGAACTGATGCTGCACGTAAGCCGTCCTATCCGTTGGGATTCTGACCACGTTACCATCATGGACGACCCGACGCTCGACCTGTTCCAGGAGATTGTACGTGCCGGCGCCCTCGACCGTGTACACTATGGTCTCGACTATTTCGACGCTTCAATCAACCGCATCGGTGCATACGTTGTCGGCAGCCGTGCCGCACAGAAGTGCATGCTGCGCGCACTGCTCGAGCCCATCGACACTCTGCGCAAGTATGAGGCTGAAGGCAAGGGCTTCGAGCGTCTGGCTCTGCTCGAGGAGGAGAAGGCGCTGCCGTGGAACGCTGTTTACGACGAGTTCTGCCTCCGCAACAACGTGCCCGTAGGCCATGACTTCATTGCCGACGTTGAGCAGTATGAAAAGGACGTGACTTCAAAACGATAGAATGTTGTAAGTATAACGTCAGGACATTGCAAGGGCTGATTCGGTCTGCATGTCCTGGCGTTAATTTTTTTGTACGGTTTAAATCATGGAAATATTAATAGGACTGATAATCATTGCCATTGGCGCATTCTGCCAGTCTAGCTGCTATGTGCCAATCAATAAGATAAAGGAGTGGAGCTGGGAGTCGTATTGGCTCGTGCAGGGTGTTTTCGCCTGGATAGCTTTCCCCTTGCTCGGCGCCCTGCTTGCAGTACCGGCCGGACACAGCCTTATGGAAGTGTATGCGGCTGATCCCGTTGCTGCCATGTGGACAATATTCTTCGGAATACTATGGGGCATAGGCGGACTTACGTTCGGCTTGTCGATGCGTTACCTTGGCGTGGCCCTCGGCCAGAGCATATCGCTCGGAACGTGCGCCGGACTCGGTACAATACTTACGCCAATATTCACAGGCAATACGCAAGACCTTACCATGCCTGTCATCGTCGGCGTGGTGGTTACGCTGCTTGGCATCGGCGTTATCGGCGTAGCCGGCAACATGAAGTCGCAGTCGCTTAGCGAGGAAGAGAAGAAGAAGGCCGTCAAGGACTTCAACTTCACGAAAGGCATAATCGTGGCCTTGCTTGCCGGATTCATGAGTGCATGTTTCAGCATAGGCCTTGGTTTCGGCGAGAATCTCAACTTCGGTGATGCTACTGACCCGATGTTCCGCACTTTGCCCGCAACTTTCCTCGTTACGCTCGGCGGCTTTCTGACCAACGCCGTTTATTGCTTCTACCAGAACGGCAAGAACCATACCTGGGGCGACTACAGGCAGACAAGCCTTTATCTTAACAACATTGTGTTCTGCGCCCTGGCCGGTCTCCTTTGGTACAGCCAGTTCTTTGGGCTGAGCCTTGGCAAGGGCTTCCTTACTGACTCTGCCGTGCTGCTCACGTTCTCTTGGTGCATATTGATGGCTCTTAATGTAACGTTCAGCAACGTGTGGGGCATTATCCTTAAAGAATGGAAGGGTTGCTCAAGTAAAACCATAACCGTGCTAGTGGTGGGCCTGCTGATACTTATTGTGTCGTCGTTCCTGCCGCAGCTGCTCAAATAGGTAAATGCACACCTTGGGGCAACAGCTCTTGCATACATCCAGAAACATTTGTTACTTATTTATAGGCAGGTCACCTTCCGCATCCGAAGGTAACCTGCTTTCTTTTTGTTCCACTTTTCACTTTTCATTTTTTCATTTTTCCAACTCTGTTTTTCTTCAACTATTTTCATATTTCTGGATACAACGTAAATTATGATTTACTTTTATGGCCGGGATGCATTGTGCGGGTAAAATTTCTTGACAAATGATTTCTTCAAAATAGAAAATCAACATCTAACGTATGTTAAACGCCGACGGTCTGCAATACCGTTCTGTTAACACACGTTTGCATTCACACCCTGAAACCAATACAAAAACCGCTTGTTTTCAGTGCCAAAATCAACTGTTTTAATGGCTGAAACCATGCCTTTTGCGTGCCAAAAGCATGCCTTTTGCAGCACAAGACACCGCATTTTGCATTCCATTCACGCACAGAATCCCATCCCGAAGGCCTTAACTCGTTATCTGTCAACACTTTAACTAAAACCTCCAATTTGCGCCGTTTTTCTTATAAAAGTACGTAACCGCGGCGGGCGCGGCCCTTCCTGGAGCGTCAAACGTCCACGCCTTTTCGCTTTTCCTTACATCGTTGGCGTCCCAGTGGACGCCAACCCCTCCTGTCATTGATAATTCCCATGCTACGCCTTAAGGCTCGACATACATAAAAAACATTTCCCATTAACCCCAATCGGGCGATTCGAATAGACAAAAAACCGTGACGGCCTCACGGTCGCCACGGCCCATAATCCTATTCATGAAAAGCATGCATTATATAATTAACCTATTTCAAATATCGAATTAAATACGCATCGCCCCATCGTTTACCGGCATATTATATGTACGCAAACAACAGGCTTATAAGAGGCGTGCCGTTGTCGTTAATCAGCCATGCGCAGGCTGCTATTACAATAATTACCGCCACAAGCACCGCCCGGCCCGTCCATACAAGCCGTTTGGGCATGCGTCCTATTACGTGCCGCGCCTTCTCGCTTCTCAATCTTATCGTACTTTCTTCTTCCATAAGAACATTATTTAGATTGTTTTTTCACCACGCAGAGGCCTGCCCCCTGCAGGCGTTCCGCCGGTTCAGTTGCCTAATTCCAACTGATTTTTTACTAAACGGTAATACTTGCCTTTCCTTGCCGTAAGGCTCTCGTGTGTGCCTGTTTCGGCCACGCGCCCCTTGTCCAGCACTATTATCTGGTCGGCGTGCCTTACAGTGCTGAGCCTGTGCGCCACTATCACGACCGTGCGGCCGTGGTAGAACTTGTCAAGGTTCTCCACTATCCTGCGCTCGTTGTTGGCGTCAAGCGAATTGGTCGCCTCGTCGAGGAATATGAAATCAGGATTCTTGTAAACCGCGCGGGCTATCAGTATGCGCTGCCTCTGCCCCTGGCTCAGCCCCTTGCCGTCGTTGCCTATTTTTGTGTCGAATTTCAAAGGCAGGCGCATCACATAGTCCTTTATGCAGGCTATCCCGGCGGCCTCGGCCATCCGCCCTACGTCTATGTCGCCGTCGGCAACAGCGATGTTGCGTGCTATCGACTCCGAGAATATCGTCCCGTCCTGCATCACCACGCCGCACTGCCTGCGCCACCAGTCCAGGTTCACCTCGTTGATGTCACGCCCGTTCACCGTCAGCCGTCCCGACTCTACCGGGTAATAGCCCAGCATGAGTTTTATCAGCGTCGTCTTGCCGCTGCCCGATGCTCCCACGATAGCCGTCACCTTGCCGGCAGGGATGTCTATCGTCACGCCGTCTATGGTCTTTTCACGCGCGTGCCTGTCATAACTGAACACCACGTTCTCCAACCTTATCTCGTGCGGCCCGTCTGCCGGGAAGGCCGTATGCCCGTTGCTGTTCTCGTCGTCGGCGTTGTGTACCTCGTTAATGCGTTCAAGGCTTATTTTCACGTCCTGCAGCGAATAGCAGAAACCCATCAGGTTGTCAACAGGGCCGTTAAGCTGGCCTATGATGTACTGCACCGCAAGCATCATGCCGAGCGTCATGTCCCCGTTTATCACGGCCGCCGCCGACATTGCCGTAACAACGATGTTCTTCAACTCGTTTATCAGTATGCTGCCAGCCAGCTCGGTCTGCTGCAGCTTCAGCCCTTTCATCTGCACCTCGAACAGGTCCACCTGCACGTCTTCCCACTCCCAACGGCGCCTCTGCCGGCAGTCCTGCAGCTTTATCTCCTGCATCGACGTTACCAGCTCGTAGGTCTTGTTGCTGTTTATCGCCTGCTGTTCGAACATGGCATAGTCTAACACCTTGCGCCGCCTCAGGAACAGCGTCATCCAAACAACGTAAAGCACGCTGCCCGCTACGAAAACCATGAATATCAGACCGTTGTAGGTAAGCAGTACTATGCTGAACACCACGAGGCTCATCGCCGAGAACATCACGCCGAGCGTCTGTCCCGTCAGGAAGTTGTTGACACGCGAGTGGTCGCCCATCCTCTGCAGTATGTCGCCCATCAACCTCGTTTCGAAGAACGACATTGGCAGGCGCAGCAGCTTTATGAAGAAGTCGCTTATCAGCGATATGTTAACACGCATGCTGATATGCAGCAGCAGCCAGCCCCTGACGAAGCTCAGGGCCGTGCGGCTTAGCGTCAGCGCCAGCTGTCCTATCAGCAGCAGCCATACGAAGCTGATGTTACGGTCGCGTATGCCTACGTCGACAACGGCCTGCGTAAGGAACGGCAGCAGGAGCTGCAACACACAGCCCAGCAACAGCCCTATGGCTATCTGTCCGAAATAGCGCCTGTACATCTTAATATAGCCGAACAGGAAGCGCAGCGAGCGGCTGTCTTTCTTATGCGCCCCCGTGTCGGGACAGCCGTCGGCAAAAGCCGGGGTCGGCGACAGCAGCATGGCCACCCCCTTATCCTTGCCTCCCGAGTTGGTGCTTACCCAGTGGTCGGCCATCTCGTCGCGCGTATATGTCACCAGCCCCTTGCCCGGGTCGGCTATGTAATACTTACGGCCGTTCCTGCTTACGCGGTAAAGCACCACGAAGTGGTTCTGGTTCCAGTGCAGTATGCAAGGCAATGGCGCCACGCGCAGGTTGTCCATCGTCAGCCTGCCGCATACTGTCTGCATGCCCAGCCTTTCGGCGGCGTCGCTTATGCCTAGCAGCGACACGCCTTCGTTGGTGGCGAAACACAGCTCCGAAAGGTATTCAGAGCTGTATTCCTTACCGTAATGGGCGCACACCATGCGCAGGCATGTCTGTCCGCACTGCATTGCGTCGTGCTGATGGTAAACCTTGAACTTGCCCATGTACACTGTTTTATATGGTTATTGAGAACTGAATTTGTTATTTAATTGTTATTTCCTCCATTAAAACGTCAATGTCTATTTCAATATTCCCGACTTGCCGCTTGTGTCAATATTAACATTTTGCCGCCGCACTTCTCGCCCGAAGTCAAAGCTGTAAGACAGGTTGATATAAGCCTGGGCGCCGATAAGCCTTGCGAAAGTCTTTTGATAAGTATTATACGTACCGTAGTTGAAATAGTTTTCAGCGTAGTATCTCTTGCCGTTGAAGATGTTGCTGCAACCTACTTGGACAAACAAGCCGCGGTGACTCCATGAAGCAGACAAGCCGTAATTGCATTTTGCCTTATAATACCAGGGAGTACTGCTTAACGAGTATTCTGGAGCATTGTAATATCCGGAAAAACTGAAATTGCCAATATTGTAATAGATCTCCGAATACAATTTAAGTTGATTGTGGTGCTCTTTATATGTCCCCGTCAAGTCAACATGACAGAACGCTGGCGTAAGCCTTAGCTGTAGTGAATTAGACAACAGCCTGAAGACTCCGCTAATACCGATTGTATATGAATTGGAATTACCGCCGTTAATGAATGTGCTTACCATAGTATTGTCTTCAGCCGTGTAAGAACGTACGTTGTTATCGATTATGCCGTTGTACTCTGCATATGCAGAAAGAGTGAGCTTTTCCCAATATTTTGAATACGACAAGACTCCTGTCACTGGCTTCCCAGACTTCAGATAAGGATTGCCGCGCAACACCTCGTATTCGGATAACCGTTGCTCGGCTTCGTTCATTCTCGACAGACTCGGCATAAACGACCCCATATAAGCCGTAAGCGACAGATTGCTTGTTCCGTCTATCTGGTAGTTTGCGTTCAGCCCTGGACGAGTGTATAATTTTGTTACATTCCTCATCCCATTTACCTTATATGTATTGATGTCCACGCCGAACCTTAACATCAGTGAAAGTTTCTTGCCGAATCTGTGAGCGTAAGACGGTATGAATATGAATTCGTTGGTCAGCATCGTCTGTTCGCTTGGTGACGTACCGCGATAAACAGAATGACTCTTGTTCAAAAAGTTGCCAAGTTCGAAACCCAGTTGGCCGCCATTGTCTAATATGTGCATATAATATAAGCCAGCTTTCAAATCGTGATACTTGTCTTTGGCGTTATTTATTACGGGAGCAAAGTCGCCTTCTTCGTAACGGCTGCGGTTTCTGTTACGGCTGTAGCTGTAAGAGACGTTCCAATTAAGCATGTTCTTTTCATTGAGACTTATCTGATGATGTAAAACGAACGATGGGGTAAGTCCGTTGGAAGAACTGCTTGTAAACGACTTTGTCGCCGGATAAAAATTATCTGAATAGCTTACGCTCCTTATAGCTGTATTGTCCGGGGTCTCATTCCACGCCAGCATGGCCTGTACAAGAAAGTAAGACCGTTTCCCACGCACCGTCGCGCGCAACAGGCCATAATCGGAAAGATTCTTTGTCTCATTGAAATCATCATGAGAGTATTTTGTAAACGGAGTGTCAAACATGTAATCATTCTTTGTCGTTGTGCCTGTTCCATCGTTCTTGGCTACGTTTGAACCAGCCATGACCAACATGTTCACATTACCTCTATCCAAACTGGCCTGAACCGAATAATCGCCTTGCAAATACGTTACCTGGGTGTTTGTGCGCACGTCCACGTAGCCGCCGCACGTATATTTTTTTGTAACTATGTTTAACGCACGGTCTATACCGGCACGGGCGAACACGCCGGTCGGCATATCGTAGTATTCAACGCACGCTATGTCCTTAGGTCTAAGGCGTGCCAGCTCGTTTGCGTCAGCCTGACGCTCGTCAATGAATATGCCCAAATTCGTATTGTCCATAGTGCCAACGCTACCTTCCATCGGACTGACCTTAAGCTGCGGTATCATCATGTTGAACAGCAGCATCACTCCGTTGTTGGCGCCGTTAACTTGTTTTTTCGTTGGCATGTAGGTTACGTGGTCGCCTTTCATGTTAATGCTTGAAGCCGTAACCTCAACTTCGCCGAGCGTGTGGCTCTTGTCTGTAAGGACTACGTCGCGCTTTATCTCTTCAGCGGCAATAGTGCTGAACGTGTACGTCTGGAACCCTACATAACTGTAACTCACAGCCACGGTGTCAGCCGCTGTAAAATTCACTTCATATCCGCCATTGCGCCCCGACACGCCGCCGAACGTGCCATCGGCCGTCCTGACAAGTATGCTTACTCCGGCAAGACCTTTATCATGTGCGTCCTTCACTGTTCCTGATACTTTCAATGTCTTCGACTGGGCAGAGGCTACCACAGGCACAAGCAGTCCGGCCAATATTCCTAATAATAAAATAAGCTGTCTCATGGCATTACATTTTTAGTTTTTTATTTATATACGTATAAGTATGGGATCTGTGACATTTATCAAATGATTTTTAACAAAACAGTTTTCAATCACATTGCTTACACTCATTACATTCTTTGTATTTCACGTAGCCTTGATAGAAATCGTAAAGCATTTCGCCAAGTTCCACATAATCCTTGCTCTTGTAAATACTGCACAAATCATAGCCTTTGTCCATGAATTTGTTGCCTAACCTGTTCTTCGCACAATCATTTGAGCAGACAGGAAGCAAAGGACACTCTCGGCATTCATCTTCGAAAATACGAGAACCATGCAACATGTATTTCGCCAACAGAGGCATGTTTGTATATGTCTTTTCGTTTATATTGCCTACAATCAAAGATTCTTCACCTACATCCTCCCAACATTTATATATCTCACCTTTAGGGCCTATCACATAACTCGTTAAACTTGTTGCGCAACATCCATAATTTATAAATTTTCATACAATTATTTTTTTTGTTTGTCGCAAAATTAGCTGTTATATGTTTAAATTAGCAAATATTTGAGCTAATAAAACTTCACAAAAACTTCACAAACATGCAGAAACGAACTATCCGTGTTTTGTGAAGTAGTTCACAAAACACGGATAGCACAAAACATAACAAGCTGATTATAAGCTTATTATAAACTTATCGAAATCTTTAGCCGACCCCTTGCGCCCTGTCATCTTTTCAAAAAGCCTTTTGCGTATGTTTGAAATATTAGACAGCGACAGCCCCATAAGTATTGAAATATCCTTAGGAGAAAATCCGACTTTAACAAGCAGGCAAACCTGATATTCATTGCTACTCATCATTTTTTCCCACCGGCTTAGCGGCTCAAAGTTGGTGAAAAGTTCTTTCAAACGGTGATACTCGTCTGACGTCATGCAATTGGGAGCTTTCCTCAGGTTTTCATCCAAAAGTCTTACTATTGGTTCATCAGCAAAGAGCGGTTGTTTGGGTTGACAATCAAATTGTTTTTCAAGATTTTGTTTCTCTTGCCTTAGCTGTTCTATCTCTTTGGTTTTCTCGTCGATTATCTGTCGGGTTTCCTTTCTTTGGCTTTCATTCATTGCTTCCAGGCCATGATTGGCGTTTTGAAGCTCACCGATGCTCTGCTCCAACTTATGCTTCTCCCTAAGCCGCAGTTTCCTCTTCCTTATTATATATCCAACCATGTAAATAATTACCAACAGCAATATCAAGGCTACTGTCGTGCCTAAGGCTTTGAAATATGCAGACTCTTTTTCAGCCATTTCCACATGCCGGTCATAATTATAAACGGCCTGCATCTGTTGCAGGTGCTTTGTCACGTCAAGCCTATAAACAGAATCCTGCAACTGTTTTGCTAATTCCGCGTATTTTGCAACTGAATCAGGACGGTCAAGTCTTTTATAAAGACGTGAAAGACGGGCAAATGCAGGCAGAACTGAAGTAATCCTTTTTGTAGAAGTTACACACTTCCTGAAAAAATATTCGGCTGAATCAAGCCTGCCGGCCACCATATAGTATTCGCCTTTCATGCAGTAGTAGATTTCCTTTCCACTTGCTATATTGCCAAGACTGTCAAACAACCCGCTGTTTTTCTCGTAATTGTCAATATGTCTCTTAGCCTCGTCAAGCCTTCCCGTTTCAGACAAAACGTCAATAAGCGGGCCGAGCGATGTTGCTGCCTGCTTTGTATAACCATGCTTCATGTAAAGGTCAAAAACTTTTTTCCTGATATTGATTACAGAATCGTTTTTACCTTCAACCATGTATATATTTGCCTTCTGCTCTATTGAAATGATTGCGTTTAAGGTATCCTTTGCCTTCAGGGAATATTTAAAGGCTTGTTTATATTCTTCGTCAGCATCATGTAACGCCCCCTTGTAGTATAAAAGTCTTGCTGTTTGAGCATGGATTTTAAGCAATGTAAGATAGTCGCAGTCTGCCGCCGATGTATCAGCCAGTGCGGCTGCCTTATGAAAATTATCCAAAGCAGAGGCTGCGTCGTTGTCGTCGAGATACGAACATCCGATAATGTATTTGGCGAGCATCCGCTCGTTGGGCGTGCCGTGGTCGGTGAAATAGCCGTCGAGCATGAGCAGGCTGTCGCGGTTGAGCGGAAACAGGA
>OHGK01000783.1_pt1 | contig 19882 bp, 19 predicted proteins | sample 1567671 | NCBI WGS metagenome assembly OHGK01 (sample SAMEA3879577, study PRJEB24766) | human gut metagenome | biome: human-associated habitat; feature: feces | place: USA | collected 1985/1987 | reverse complement strand
TACCTTAGTGACCCGCACTACACCGAGAAAGTAGCAATTTGCTGCGGGGACGCAGGAAATTAGCGGATTTCGAGGTGTAGTCAGATTACGGGAATGCGAAGCATGTAGTAATCTGATTAATCATAAATGAGGGGCAAAATACCTTTTGACCCTCATATCATATAATCGTAACTATTATAACATCCGACCGGTAAATGGAGATAAATATGATTACAATTAGCTTATGCATGATAGTAAAAAATGAAGAAGAGGTGCTAGAACGATGCCTGAACAGTCTCAAAGGACTGATGGATGAAATCATCATAGTGGACACCGGCTCGACGGACAGCACAAAGGAGATAGCTGCACGGTATACGGACAAAATCTATGATTTCTCATGGTGCGATGATTTTGCTGCGGCCAGGAATTTTTCGTTTTCCAAGGCTACGCAGGAATACATATATGCACCTGATGCCGATGAGGTGCTCGACGATACCAACCGCAGGCGTTTCATGATGCTTAAGGCTGCGCTGTTGCCGGAAATTGAGATTGTCCAGATGAAATACATCACTCCAAGCAAATTCAACACAGTGCAAAATTCATCCTCCGAGTATCGCCCGAAGCTGTTCAAGAGGCTTCGCACGTTTACATGGATTAATCCGGTGCACGAGACTGTGCGCTTAGAGCCTGTAGTCTATGACAGCGATATCTGTATCCAACATCTGCCGCAGGGCACTCACGGCAAACGTGATTTTACCATATTCAAGCGCTCCTTTGAAAAAAACGGCACCCTGCCAAAAAGTATAGCGACTATGTATGCCAAGGAGCTTTTAAAATGCGGAAGCCCCGAGGATTTTACCAATGCCCTTCCATATTTTCAGGGTGAATACCGCAACAGCCCCGACATCGAATCCACCTGCGTGCTGTCCCGCTACTATCGAATGAACGGCGACTATGACAAGTTTTTTTCTGTTGCCCTCAAGAATGTAGCAGTTGATGGCTGCAGTGAGGTGTGCTGTGAGCTCGGTGCGTACTATTTCGATAAGGCAGACTATGAGGAGGCAAGCCTGTGGTATTACAACGCTGCCTTCGAGACAAAGCCGGTACTCGATGTGGAATGCGGCGGTGGCAAGGCTCTTCATGCCCTGTCTGAGTGCTACTCAAGATGGGCTGATGAAAAGCAGAAAAAGCTTGATTCGCTTCCTCCTAAATCAAGGAATGTATTTAAAGGCGATAAGGAGCTGATTGATTCACTGCGCCGCCAGGCGGCCGATTACCAGAAGCAGGCTGAGGAATGGATGCTTCCGGAGGGTGACTAGCAGAGGCTGTCATATAAAAGTCTCCACCAGCATTTACCAACTTGTAAAATCCTCTCTAAAGTGATAATATAGAGATTATAGGGTTTGTTATTTTTTTAACGTAGCATTTTGCTACTATCATTTTAGGTATCTAAGGAGGATTTTATGAGCTTTTTAGAAGAGTACAAGCAGAAACTTGTCTCAGCAGATGAGGCAGTAAAGATTGTCAAATCAGGTGACTGGGTTGACTACGGCTGGTGCACAGGCACACCTGATGCACTCGACAAGGCACTTGCCAGAAGAACAGATGAACTTAAGGATGTCAATGTACGTGGTGGTATTTTGCTTAAGCCACTTGCCATTTTCGAGCGTGAGGATGCCGGCGAGCATTTCACATGGAACTCATGGCACATGGGCGGTTATGAGAGAAAGCTTATCAAGAGAGGCTGTTCTTTCTACTCACCAATACGTTACTCAGAGCTTCCTCGTTATTATAGAGATTCAACAACACCTGACGATGTCGCTATGTTCCAGGTTGCACCGATGGATTCACACGGTTACTTTAACTTTGGTCCTAACGCATCTCACCTCGGTGCTGTATGCGAGACTTCAAAGAAAATCATCGTTGAGGTCAATGAAAACATGCCTCGCTGTCACGGCGGTTCAGAGGCCAATGTACATATTTCACAGGTTTCTTACATTGTTGAGGGTGACAACCCTGCAATCGGAGAGCTTGGTGCCGGTGGTCCTGCAACAGATGTAGACAAGAAGGTTGCAGAGCTTATCGTTGACCAGATTCCAAACGGTGCCTGTCTCCAGCTCGGTATCGGCGGAATGCCAAACGCAGTAGGCTCACTCATCGCTGAGTCAGACCTCAAGGATCTCGGTGTACACACAGAGATGTACGTTGACGCATTCGTCGACATCGCAAAGGCCGGAAAAATCACAGGAGCAAAGAAAAACATCGACCGTTATCGTCAGGCCTACGGCTTCGGTGCCGGAACCAAGAAGATGTACGATTACCTCGATGAGAATCCTGAGCTCATGAGTGCCCCGGTAAGCTACACAAATGATATCAAGAATATTGCCGCACTTGACAATTTCATCTCAATCAATAACTGTGTAGACCTTGACCTCTTCGGACAGATCAGCTCAGAGAGCTCAGGCACAAAGCACATCAGTGGTGCCGGCGGACAGCTTGATTTCGTTCTCGGTGCTTATATGTCAAACGGTGGAAAGAGCTTTATCTGCTGCTCTTCAACCTTCACCGACAAGCAGGGCGTAGTTCACTCACGTATCCGTCCTACTCTTGTAGAGGGTTCTGTCGTTACTGACACAAGAGCCAACACTCACTATATCGTTACAGAGTATGGTATGGTAAATGTAAAGGGTCTTTCTACATGGCAGAAGGCAGAGGCAATCATCTCAGTTGCTCATCCTGATTTCCGTGATGAGCTCATCAAAGAGGCTGAGAAGATGCACATTTGGAGAAGATCTAATAGATAATTAATTTTGGATATAACTTTTACAATAAAAGCGGTTTCAGGACTAAATGTCTTGAAACCGCTTTTGTGCGTTCTATTTTATGTTAAAAAATATAAACCTAAAATTTAGCTGGAACTATGCCCCGGTCGGAATCTGATAACCTGCCTCGTTCATCTGATGTCGCAGCTCGTCAACTGTAATTTCGAGTCTTCCCGCAGCTTTCTCGGGATTTATATCTCCATCCTGCACAAGCGAATAGAGCATATAATTTTCCCCCTGTTTAATACCAGCCTGCTTCTGTTCCTCACCATATTCCTTTGCATATTCTTTTGCATATTCCTTGGCATATTCTTTGGCATATTCCATTGCATACTGTCTTACTGCTTCACTCATAGCACCACGTCCTTCCTTTTCTTTGTAATAAGCCACTGCTTTTGACAATGTCTCACTTTCTATCTGCTCCGGCCTGCACTGGTGAAAATCTTTCATCATCCGACCTATATCATCATTACCTTCATACCTTCCATTTACATAGATGATATGTGAACCGTCTCCAAAGACTTCGCCTGTTTCATCAACACGTCTTTGAATGTGATAAAATGGCAGTCCCTTTCTGAATTTATCGTGATCATAAATAAAAATCACGTAGGAATCCTTAATCTCCTTAAACTCATGTCCTTCCTGTAGCATCCTCGCATCCATCATACTGCTGTGATATCTGGCTCTTCTGACATGCGAGCCCTCCGCATTAATCTGCACCTCGATATCAATATGCCTGTCATCGACATCTATTGCATGCACGTCCAGAGTAATACATCTCCCGCCAATCACCGGATTTTTTAATTCATCCTGCCCCCTGACGTCTATAACCTTAATATCACGCTCCATTATTACGCGAAGCAGCAGCTCCGTTGTCTCGATATTCTGTCCGAATACAAGACTCATCAGATTGTCATCAAACAGTGTCATTTTATCAATCAATCTGTTGATGATTACATCGTTCTGGCCATAATTACTGCCCAAAACTCCTTTTGTCTCTCCCGACATTATTCTCCTCCTGTTTAGTTGTGTGAGCAGGGAGAATATAATATCGCATGATACTAAATTTCTTGTCAATATAAAGCATCAGCAACCCCAGTCCGCTTCATTCACATAAGATTATCTCAATCGACATATCCATTTTTCCCTGCTATTGATAGGTAACTTAAAGCATTGAAAATTTCCATGTCTTTGTCGAAAAATATTAAGTGGTTCTGCCCTCTTCAAAGTGATACGCACCGATGAAAATATGTATTGTGGTGTCGCTCAACAGAAATATAATGCTTTAAAATGATTGTAGCATAGCAGTACCTTTTTGTCATTATTAATTTTCTAAAGTATTAAGTAAAAAATTACGAAGCTATTCAGAAATACCCACATAGAATAAAATAAAGTTTTGAATCAAAATTTGTTTTTCTGTGAATTCAATAATTGAACGACAATACAAAAACATGCGATACCAAGCTATTGTGCTACTTGGTGTCGCATGTTTTTATTTTTTTGTATAAATTCTTCTATGTAGTCATACAGCTTTATATACTGCTGTCTGTATACCTTGCTGTTTCTGCAACAAATACCAGCATTTCCTGCATGATTTCATGTCTGTGAAATTAAATTCTAGTGCCGATGTCGTGTAAAAATCCGAATCATCATTATTATTAAAGCACCTCTTTTAGCACTTCCTCAATCTCGCTCTTTGCTGCCTTGACAGATCCCTGCACCATAACCGGCTTACCGCCGCCTCTGGCACCCAGCTTATTCCTAAGTGCTGCGGCAACTGTATTGCAGTCTGCATTCTTGCTTCCGATAATAAAGCTATAGCCCGTCTCATCATTTCCTGTAAAAAATGCACTAAAGCCACTATATTTTTCCACAAGGCCATTGACGCAATTTCTTGCTGTATTCGTATCAATGCCGTCCTCAAACAATACTGCATTGTCCGTATCAGCAGGAAGCTCTGCTACCTTATAATCCAAAAGAGCTGACTTTGCTGTGCCAAGCTCTGACTTAAGCGACTGGTTTACTGCCTTAAGCTTTGTGACGTTATCCACAATAGCCTCCTGATTTGTGGTAAATATCCCCATGAGCTCTGAGATGATGTCACACTTTTGTCTGAAAGCATCCAGTGCCCTGAAACCACAAAGGATGCTGATTCTGACGCCTCCTTTATAATTCTGGTAATTCATAACCTTAAGCATGCCAATCTCGCCAGTGCGCTTCACATGCGGCGCACAGCATGCACACACATCATATCCCGGCACTGTCACTATTCTGACCTGTCCTTCAATCTCAATTTTACTTCTGTACTCCAGCTGCGCAAGCTCATCCCTTGACGGATATGTAACCTCTATCGGAATATTTTTTGAGATGGCCACATTTACCTCATGCTCCACCTCTGCTATATCCTCCGGTGAAAGCACTCCACTGAAATCCATTGTCACTACAGAATCACTCAGATGAAAGCCCACATTCTCAAAGCCAAATCTGCTATGGACAATTCCCGAAAAAATGTGCTCTCCACTGTGCTGCTGCATATTGTAAAAACGATGCTGCCAGTCTATTTTGCCCTGTACATGGACTCCTGCTGCAAGCTCCGCTTTCTCCAGCTCAAATTCACTTCCTGCGATTTGCTTACCAGCTTTCTTTTCTGTCTCGCAGCAATCGCCTGCGGAGGTATCCACAGTATGTGTAATGACTCCATTCTTAATCTGCACATCAACAACCCTGTATCCACCAAGTATTCCCATGTCAGGGCTCTGTCCGCCCTCCTCCGGGAAAAATAAAGTCTGATTTAATATTATATAAAACTGCTTATCATCTGCCTTGTTCGGCTCGCAGGATATAATATCTGCCTCAAACTCTGTGGCATATGCATCCCTGTCGTAAAGTTTAATTGTTTCTGTCATACTCATACTGCTTGTTCCTCTCATTTCATTGTCATTATTATTATCGTAGCTATTCTATCTAAGATATTGTGCAAGATAATAAACCCTAGCCTGCGTCAGCTCTGCTGCCTCACTATTCTCCAAAAGCGGCTGTAATGAGCCTCCCTCTGCATCTGCTCCGGCCGCCTTAACTTTGGCTTCTTTATCTGCAATCCAATTTCTTTCGTCCTCAGTGAGCTTTGACATTGTATCATCATCGAGTTTATCCTTTAAACGTCCCCATATAGAGTTGAGCTCATCATCCCAGAGCTTGTACATCTGAGCTGACAATTGGTTCATATCACCCTGTGTGAGACTTAAATCATTTGTAAGCTTATCATTTATCTCATCTGACTGTGCTTTAATCCCGGCAAGCTCCGCATCTATCTCAGAATTACTGCTTTTATTGTCCGATTTGTCAGCCTCATCCGTACTCTGCTCCATATCATTTTTCTCTGAAGTCTCTGTTTCGTCATTTTTTTGTGTGTCATCTATTTTATTGAGCAAAGTCTGCACTGCAGCACTGTCATTCGTGCCAGCCCTATCGTTTGTCCTAGTACATCCCACCGCAAGCAGTGCTATCGAAGCCATAAGCGCCGATAAAATAACTATTCTCTTCTTCATAATGTATTCTCCTCTTTCTCCGAAATATACGGTTTCATAGTTATGTCTTATTATAGCGCATTAATAATTCATATGAAACCCCTAAATCTGGTTTCCCACAATCCTGTAGTATGCCCTCGAAGTAATCTTGAAAACAATATAGTATATAGCCACAAACACCAAAAGCGTAGCAACCATACAAATCATAATAAGCTTAACATCCTCCAGATTAAACATGGCAAGCAGCCTGCGCAGCAGAGGAAATGCTGCCGCAAGGTGACATGCTGCAAGCATAATCGGCAGGAAAAACACCATGCGCACCTGTGAAGTAATGGATTTCTTCACCTCGTCATTGCTCATGCCCACCTTCTCCATAATCTCATAACGTGCTTTGTCATCGTAGCCCTCCGAAATCTGCTTGTAGAAAATAATCATCACCGTAACCATAAGAAACATTGTTCCAAGGAATATTCCAATAAAGAACAGGCCTCCGTACAGCACATAGACTTGTTTTCTGTTCGCATCACGGCACTCCTCGTAGCAGCCGTACTTATCAGAATCAGAAGGATTCTCTCTAAAATAGCTGTCGAGTGCCTGTGAAGCGGCTATCTTTTCCTCACTGCTGCCATCCAGAGTGTAGTCAATCTGATTGTTTAACATGGTCGGTACACTATCATCGCCAAGCGAGCTGTTCAGATTAAATAACTCTGTAAGTGTTGACTTGCTGTCCACCACAACATAATACACGCCACTAAACATAGATGACATATAGCTGTCTTTATTCACATCAGTTTTTTCTGCAGCAGCTACCTTAAATTCTTTGCCCAGGAGATTAATTATATCATCATTAAACTTTTGGGTTCCATAAACAGCAACCGAACCTGCATCGAGCTTTGGTATTTTATTTTTTAATCTATCCTGCAGATTGGGCTCAATCTTATTGATTTCATCTCTCGTGACAAAGTATAACATGGAAATATCATCGTTGTAGTCTAAAACCGGCTTAAACTCCGCCCCATCTCTGTACACAGCCCAGCTAAAATATGTGTAACCTTTGCTTTCCTTAACATCACAGCCACTGCCATCGATTATCTTATCCGACTCTGCCTCTGCTTCTTTCAAAGCATCATCCAGGTTAAGCTCTGCCGGTATTTCCTTATACCAGCTATATACGCTTATATCCGCAGGATATCTCTGCTTAAGCTCGCCCTCCGTGCCCGCATACATGCTCACGGTTGTGGAAACAACCACCAGCACCATGGTTGAAAGCACACATATACTCGCTAGTCCGCCCGCATTCTGCTTCATTCTGTAAATCATTCCTGAAACCGCTGCAAAATGCTTTTTGTTATAGTAAAAGCCTTTATTTTTCCTGAGAGCCTTCAGTATCACGATGCTTCCGGAAATAAACAGGAAGTAGGTTCCTATTATGACCAGAAGTACTGCCACAAAGAACAGTGAAAGCACCTGCAGCGGGTTCTTTGTGGTAATTGCAATATAATAACCTCCTGCCAGACATAACAGACCTATAATAGCGATAAACCATTTGCTCTTTGGCTCTTTCTCACCGACATTGCCCCCGCGAAGAAGCTCTATCGGATTAGCAAGCTTCACCTGCATCAGGTTATAGATGAGAGTGAGAAAATACAGCACTCCAAAAATAAGTATTGTATTCACGACAGCGCTAGTAGATACAGTAAAATTAATTTGTGCTTTAATATTTATGATTCTGTAAAGAAACATAATCATCAACTTGGAAAATAAAATCCCGGCTATAATTCCTGATGCTATAGCTGCGAGTGCTACTGTTAGTGTCTCAATTGACAAAACTCTTGCGATATGACGTTTTTCCATGCCAAGAATATTGTATATTCCGACCTCTTTCTTGCGCCTTTTGATTATAAAGCTGTTTGTATAAAACAGAAATATATATGAAAAAACAGCTATTATTCCGCATCCAAGCCCCATTATCCCCCCCAGTGCATCCGCTCCTGGCACCTGGCTAAGTCCTTTGGAGTTGTTTAGAAACATCATCACATAAAACATGGCTATCATGACCATTCCCGATATAATGTAAGGCATATAGAGCGTCTTATTATTTTTTATATTTGTAAATGCCAGCCTGCTATATATTTTATTCATGCTTCTCACCACCTGTCGTAATCAGCATAAGTGCGTCCTGAATCTTCACATAAAGCTCGTCATTTGTAAGATTGCCACGGTAAATCTGATGAAACACCTGACCGTCCTTTATGAAAAGCACCCTGTTGGCATGACTTGCAGCTTTTGTGCTGTGTGTCACCATGAGAATTGTCTGTCCGTCCTCGTTTATCCTGTTGAACAGCCTAAGCAGACTGTCTGTTGCCTTTGAATCCAGTGCTCCTGTTGGCTCATCAGCCAAAATTAATTCAGGATTTGTTATTATTGCGCGTGCCACGGCTGCCCTTTGCTTCTGTCCTCCTGACACCTCGTATGGATATTTATTAAGCAGCTTTTCAATTCCAAGCAGTGAAGCTATAGGTGCAAGCCTTTTTTCCATATCCCTATAGTCCACACCTGACAGCACAAGCGGTAAAAAGATATTGTCCTTCAGTGAAAAATTGTCAAGCAGATTAAAATCCTGAAATACGAAGCCCAGATGCTCACGTCTGAAGGCAGATATCTCCTTTTCCTTCAATGAGACAAGGTTCTTTCCATTTAAGAGTACCTCTCCCGCTGTCGGCTTATCTAGTGCCGCGAGAATATTTAAAAGTGTCGTCTTTCCTGAGCCGGACTCTCCCATGATTGCCACATACTCACCTTCCTCTACAGAGAAATTGATGTTTTTTAATGCCTGTACCTGATTTCCACCAAATCTGGTGGTATATATTTTTTTGAGGTTACTTACTTCTAAGATTGCCATTTCAATGCTCCTTCGCAATTATTTCTACAATGTTATTTAAGCTTATATTTTTGTTACCTTTATTTTTAATATGACGTCATAATCGGCTTCACAACTTACATTGTTGCTGCTTCATATGATTATAATAACAAAATGACGGAATGTATGCTATCGAATCAGCTTACATTTCGACCTCATATCTTACATTTTTGTAAGAAATTAATTTGTAGTTGACAAATAACCTCACATGTATTATTGTATTAATCAAATAATACAGTAGTACAAAAGCAGGTGAAATGATGGAATGGAATTTTAACAACGAAACGCCCATATACCTACAGATCATAGACCAGTTCAAGATGGAGATTGCAAACGGCAGCCTAAAGCCAGGTAACAAAGTGCCATCCGTAAGAGAGCTGGCATTGTCAGCCGGTGTAAATCCAAACACCATGCAAAAGGCTCTATCTGAGCTTGAGCGTGACGGGTATCTGGAGTCGAGACGTACCTCAGGCAGATTTGTCGCAGACATGGGAAATCAGGCTGACTCACTAAAAAATGATCTGGCACATAAGCTGTGCAGTGAGTTTTGCAAAGGGATGTCAAAGGTTGGTTTTACACCTGAACAGTCCATTACGGTATATGAAAATTATCTTAAAAGTTTAAAAAAGGAGTGATGTAAATGGCAGAACGTATTGAAATCAAAAATCTAAGCAAAAACTATAAGAGCCATAAAGTTATCGAAAATATGAATGTGACTTTTCCCAGTGGAAAGATTATCGGCATCCTCGGCCCTAACGGCAGCGGTAAAAGCACACTGATAAAGATGCTTGCCGGAGTATTGCAGCCAAACAAGGGGCAGATACTGATAGACGGTGAGCCTGTCGGAGTAAAGAGCAAGGCTATGGTATCATATCTTCCTGAGCGGACATATCTTAATCCTTCAAAAAAGGTGAGTGATATCATTGCATTTTTCAAGGATTTCTATGCTGATTTCTCACCTGAGCGTGCAAATGCCATGCTTGAGAAATTCGGAGTTGATCCACAGGCAAAGATCAAAAGTCTCTCTAAAGGTATGCGTGAAAAAGTACAGATCGTGCTTGTAATGAGCAGGAATGCAAAGCTTTATCTGCTCGATGAACCTATGGGCGGCGTTGATCCTGCCGCAAGAGACTATATTTTACGCACAATAATCGAAAACTATAATGAAGATTCAACAATTCTTATCACAACTCATCTAATAAGTGATATAGAAAAAGTGCTCGATGATGTGGTATTTATCAGAGATGGCGGTATTTTCCTAAACGATTCCGTAGACAATATCCGCACTAATTACAAGAAAAGTGTTGATGAGCTTTTCAGGGAGGTGTTCGCATGCTGTTAAAATTAATTAAATATGATTTCAAGGAGCAATTCAGGGAGCATATCGGACTTTATGCACTGGTGTTTGTGTCAGCCCTGACAGAAATAATTTTGGATAGCTTTGAATTTGATCTTGTATCAGTATTTTTCTGGGCACTGCATACCCTGTCAGTAATCGCCATGCTGATCTGTAGCTTAGTGATCATAGTTATTTACTTCAGACGCAATCTGTTAAAAGACGAAGGCTACCTCATGAATACGCTGCCTGTCGAGCCATGGAAGCTGTATGTGTCAAAATTCCTGACAGCTTTTGTACTTTTTATACTCGATCTGATAGTTGCTGTTTTAACATTTTCTATAATGAACCATGGCTTTGAATGGATTAAAGATATTATAGGAAGTATGTCTGATGAGTTTGCCAATGCCGGATTTACAATGAGTCCTGTTGTAATGTTTGGCAGTATTGCAGTAATATCCCTGCTCTACACGATCTCTATATTGTTTTTCAGCCTTACTACCGGCTACAGGGCAAATGGAAGCAAAGATGCTAACTCTGTGCTTACTTTCATCATACTGTATGTAATCGGTCAGGTCGCAAATATTATAGTGATGATTTTTACACTTTTTATTCCGCTGTCATCAAAGGGATCTATCACTTACATTTTAAATGTATTAAACCCACAGGAAGTTGCAGGTCTTATGAACAGAGTAGTCATCGGTGCACTTGCCGTATCGCTGCTTCTCACTGTGGTGTATGTCGCAGGCTCGATATACAATATGACAAGGAAACTTAATCTGGAATAGCAAAAAGAGGATTGGCACAGATGTGCTGATCCTCTTTTTTCTACAGATTTTTAATTACCTCGACTCTTGTGACAACACCCTGCTTCATACTGTCCACTCTGAGTGCACAATCCTTGTAATACACACATGCTCCGATTGCCACATTTTTGTCCTAATCTCTCGTATCCGCATAATCCAGATCAAACCCAATCCACACCTTAGTTCCTTTTCCAAGCTCTGACTCCATACGGATTGTATGTCCCAGCTTATCTGCCATCTGCCTGCACAGATAAAGCCCAATTCCCGTAGCCTTCTTATCGGCATGACCATTGTAGCCTGTGTAGCCCTTTTCAAAAACGCGAGGCAGATCCTCGGCTTTGATTCCTATTCCGGTATCCTTTATTGTGATAAAAAACCGATCTTTTTCCTCTGCAGTTTCTATTGTAACAAACCCCTGCGGCGTATATTTTATGGCATTTGAAAGTATCTGCTCCAGTATAAATGCAAGCCATTTTTCATCGGTATATACCTGTTTTTTTGTACCTGAATAATTTATCCCAATATGCCTTCGGATCATAATTTTTGCATATTTTTTAATGGTATCACGTATGACACCATCCAGACTGATTTTTTCAAGCACAAAATCATTTTCGGTGCTGCTCACACGCTGATACTGTAGCGCCATGCTGACATATTCCTCTATGCGGAACAATTCATCCTCAAACGAGTCCAGGTTATCTGACAGCTCTGTGTATACAATCTGCTGTTTTCCTGAAGCATTTAATTCTGAAATATTTAATTCTGTAGCACTGATATTGCAACCATTCATATCCGCTATCCGGCACTGACTCTGTTCCTCATCACACATCAGCTGCCCAAGCTCCTCCCGCTCTGCCTCAAGCAGTAATTTCATAGCTGATATCGGGGTCTTTATCTGGTGCACCCACATAGAATAGTAGTCTCTCATACGGGATTGTCTGACTGCAGCACTGCTTTCTGACTCACTTCTTGCAATGCTTTGATTTTCCAGCAGTCGGTGATAAAGTATCTCCACATCATCTGTTGCTTCCGGAAGCTGTGCCTGTTCCTCAACCGGACGCTTTAAGGCATTGCTTAGAGCTTTTACCTTGCTGCTATATCTGAAAAATCCAACCAAAACTGTTATCAGAAGAAGTATTGCATCAAGCACTGCCGCATACACCACATCCTGTTTGCGAGCACCAATCAGGTACATGTAAAGCAAATGGATGCATGACATTGTGACTATCATCAGAATCCATATATAGTTTTGTTTTATAAAGTTTGTCAGATGCGGTTTGTTTTGTGTTTTTGCCATGACCTCTCACCCCAGCCTGTACCCAAGCCCCTTTTTTGTGACAATAAAGCTCTCAAGCCCTATAGAATCCAGCTTTTTACGCAGCCTGTTGACATTCACCGAAAGTGTATTCTCGTCCACATACGCATCACTCTCCCACAGCTTCTCCATTAGAAGGCTGCGTGATACAATCCTTTCTTTGTTGTCAAAAAGTGTCTGCAATATTTTGAGCTCATTCTTTGTAAGCTCGAGCTTTTTGTCGCCATAGGTTATGGTGGCATCAGATATGTTTAGCATAGCGCCATTATGCTCCAAAACACTGTTGTTTGCGCCAAAATCATAGCAGCGCCTGATGATAGCCTGTATCTTGACCGTCAGCACCTCAAGGTCAAACGGCTTTGCTATAAAGTCGTCTGCGCCCATGCTGACAGCCATCACTATATTCATATTATCAGCAGCGGATGACAGGAATACAACAGGAACCTTTGATACCCTTCGGATTTCAGTACACCAGTGATACCCATTGTAAAACGGCAGACCGATATCCATAAGCACAAGCTGCGGATCAAATGCCGCAAACTCTGACATTACAGCATCAAATTTCTGCACCACATGCACATCATAATCCCATTTTTCCAAATGTCTTCTGACAAGCTTTGCTATGGTCTCGTCATCCTCAACCAAAAATATTCTATACATTATTTTCCGCTTTCTTCCATGATAATCTCAGCCGCATCGATGATGAGCTGTGATGCCTTCATACGAAGTAAATCCGGCTTGAGCTGTGCCTTTGGAATCACCTGCTTTACGACGTCAACAGGCTGACCATACTTCTGTGAAATAAGCTCATACTGCTCATCCATCTCCTCGTCGGATACAGTGATATTTTCCACTCTGATGATTTCATCGAGAACAGCCTCAAGCTTTGCCTGCTTCTGTGCTACCGGCTTGAGCTCATCCTTTAAGCTGTCCATAGTCTTGCCTGTCATCTGAAGATACTGCTCCATAGCCACACCCTGCTGTGCAAATGATGCCGCCATCTGCTGCAGCTGCATATTTACCGCTGTTTCTACTGCCTGTGGTGGAACAAGGCATGAGCTGCTTTCAAGAATCTGGTCATAGAGCTTTTCTCTTGCCGCATCAGCCTTTCTTGCCTCTACCTGGTACTCAAGATACTCGTTGATATATTTCTTTAAATCCTCCACTGACTGTACCTCAGGGAAATTGAGAGATGCTGCAAACTCATCGTTCAGCTCTGCTTCCTTCTCATTGTAAATCTCGTGCAGCTTAACCTTGAAAACAACCGCTTTGCCTGCAAGCTCCGGCGCATGATACTGCTCAGGGAATGAGAGATTGATGTCTCTGTCCTCACCGATTTCCATGCCTACAAGCTGCTCCTCAAAGCCCGGAATAAAAGAGCCTGAACCGATTCCCAGAGGATATTTCTCAGCCTTTCCGCCCTCAAACGCAACTCCGTCCTTAAAGCCCTCGTAGTCGATTACTGCCGTGTCGCCCATCGCTAACGGGCCTGTTTTCTGCTCTCTGACAGGATTTCCCGAAAGAAGTGTCGCTATCTGTGAATTAACATCCTCCTCTGTATACGCAATATAAGGGATGTTTGCCTTTAATCCTTTGTAATTTCCTAATACGATGTCCATGATTATACCTTTCTTTTATGCGTATTTATATCTGCTTAACAAAGCTGTTATATGCAAATAGTATACACTAGTTACCAAATAAAGCCAATAAAAACTCTTTTTATTTGCAGGCTTAATTTCTTACTGCCTTAAAGCACAGCCATCTATGCTCAGATTCCTTAAAAATCAAAAAACCAATTCCCACCATAACCGGTGTATACAGTCCCAAATCTAGCCAGCTTTTTACATGCCATCCATAATCTGCCCCTCTAATAAGAATTGCTGAAAGCTGTCCAAGTATGACCGGTATCATAATATTTTTTCCAACTACTATAAGCTTTGCTTTTCTCAACTTTTTAAGGTCAACCGGCGAATATATATATTTCTCAAATATATTAACTTTTCTACCATTTTCCCATATATATGTAATGTATCTGGACTGTGCATAATACAATCCAAATGTAAAAAATACCACCATAATATAATAATAAAGATCAAATTCAGTATTCATTACACCACAAAATGCACCTGCAATTACCACAAAACCCATACCCATATTCATGAGGACATACGTTCCGCAGGTCTCAACCATCATGCGCTTTTTCCAATTGTCGTGCTCCGTTTTAATCAGGGTACTCATATTCATTTCACATCTCCATCTGTTTTCTATTGCGTGCTGTACGCATAATACAATTCATAAAATGATACTATTCTCATCCCAGTGTGACCGCCGGCAATTATAAGCTACTCCAGCATCTCACGCATTGAATATTCTCCGTTCTTTACATCTATAACATAGTCTGCCACCCTCGACAAATCATCGTCCAGATGCGTGGCAAAGAGTATTGTCATCTCATACTCTGCCACAAATTCCTGCAGTAATTTTAAGAAGTCATCCCTGAACACCGGGTCTAGATTGGCAGTCGGCTCATCCATCAGAAGCACTTTGGGTCTGTATGCCGCCGCAAATGCAAACTGATACTTTATCATTTCTCCTGTAGAAAACGAACACAATCTGCGTCTTGGGGAAAGCTCCAAATGTGCAAGCATCCTGTGATACTCCTCACTATCCCAGTTCTTATAAAATGGACTGTATATTTTTTCGTTTCCATTGGCATCCTGCGACAGGTAAAATTTCCTGTCCTGCGACACTATTCCTACAAGCTCTTTTACCTTGGTCTTATTTTTTACAACATCAAGACCGTCTATGTATATTTTGCCCTTCATTTTGTCATACATTCCAAGCATCATATGAAGCAGTGTGGTCTTTCCTGCACCATTTTCTCCCTGTACACCTACAATGTAGCCCTTTGGTATTTCTAAATTTGCGGGCTTAATCACAAATTTCTTTAATTTTAAAGCGGCACTTTCTATTTTTATAATTGTCTCATCCATTATTTTTCTCCCAATACACGAACCATATCTATTATATCCTTCAAGGTCATTCCGGCATTCTCACAATCTGCAAGCAGCTCTGACATCCTGTTCTCAAGATTCATCATCTGTTTTTCACGCAAAAGATCATTTTTCTGCTCGCACACGTAAAATCCACGCCCCGGCACCGACTCTATTACACCTTCCTTTTCCAGCTCCTCATAAGCACGCTTTGTCGTAATCACACTGACTGCCAGCTCCTTTGCCAGCACTCTGATTGACGGCATGCCATCGCCTGCCTTAAGCTCACCGCTTACCACTGCATCGCGTATCTGATTTATAATCTGCTCATATATTGGCATACTCACTGTTGTTGAAATGACTATTTTCATACACACCTCTACGCAATTTTTTTGTCTTTTTTTGATTCCGCAAACTCGTAATCTGCCATACAGCGAACAATATCGTCATAATATTTTTTCCTGCAGGATACAATCATCGATATAAAAAACACACCTATCACTAAAGAAATTAATATCTGAACCAAATCCAGCGAGCTGTCATTCTGGTCATAGCTTGCGGCAACAACCACCGCAGACATAAACATGATTACATCAAATATCGTTAATCTGCCCGGATTCACGCTGCCCAGATAATTGTCAAATGAAGTACAATACAAAATACCTGCCATTACAAGCATCTCACACATATAATAGACTATTCCTGATACTGTCAGAGTCTTATCAGGCCTGATTATTGCTGTGATTAATATAGGTAAAAGCAGCACTATATACGACACACGGAATCTGTATTTGAACATTTTTTGTATATAATGCTGTCTTTGTTCTCTTGAATACGGAGCCAGATACATATACTGTGGCAATTCGAATGCGCTTCTATTATGATTGCTGAAAATGAAAAAAATGCTGATCATCAAATTGTATATATACATTACCTGATTCAGGCCTCCAAATGAGCCTTCTGTAATTCCAAGCCAGAATAATGGTATCATAACTATGGCCAAAACAAGCTCCCGCCTGCTGCTATCCAAAATATTTTTCCACAATATTTTCGGCATTTTCCTTTCCCCCTTTCACCAGATAATGTATCAGCTCCCTGATATCCGGAGTATGCTCTTGAAGCTCTCTGTCTACCAGAATACATTTATCCCTTATAACCATGGCAGTGGAGCTGTATGTGCCTTCTTCCATGTAAACCACTGCTTCCCTGGGTATCAGCTTACATTTATATACAGGTCCTGTAACTATCCGAAAATGCTCACACGCAGCATCCTTAGGCTTAAAAAACAACAGCCTCCCTGCCTGCATATATGCAATATAGTCTGCTATTCTGTCCAGATCCTCCGTAATATGAGAAGAAATGATAATGCTTTTTCCACCATCCGACACAAGCTCTGTACACAGCCTTAAAAAATCCTCCCTGAAGTGCTTGTCAAGCCCTGCAGTTGGCTCATCGAACAAAAAAAGCTTTGCTCCATACGACAGTGCAAATGCAAGCTGCGCTTTGATTTTCATACCTTTGGACAGTTTTTTGTATTTCTGCTTTCTATCAAGGTTAAATCTTTCAAGATATCCCAGGTACTTTTCCATATCAAACCGCACATACATCTGCCCATAGTATTTTCCGAGCTTTTCGAGATTTATATTCTCATCAAAAAATCCCTCATCACATACTACCGCTATTTCTCCTCTGGCGGCTGCCTCATCGCTGTTTAAATCGTGTCCATCTATCACTATGTTTCCTGTTGACCTATACAGTCCCATCAGGCAGCGTAAAAGCGTTGTCTTGCCTGCTCCGTTTTCTCCTACAAGACCGCATATATAACCCTTTGGCAAATGAAACGATATGTTTTCCAGATGAAACCTGTCCTCCCCGGACATTTCCTTATCCAATTCATGAACCCTTAGCATAACTCTCTCCTTTGCTTTCCCACAATTAAAATAGGTGTGCATATACTGTATATATAAATATATACAGTATATGCACACCCTTGTCAAGATATATTCTAAATATTTGTGTAATACGACAAATTTTACAATTCAATCAGGAACAGAAATGCCAGTCCATAATAGGTCACAACTGCCACCAGATCATTCACCGTAGTGATAAGAGGACCTGACGCAACTGCCGGGTCAATCTTTATCTTGTGGAAAAACATTGGAATCACGGTGCCCACAAGGCTTGAAATTGCCATTGCCACAAGCAGTGAAACTCCTACGCAGCCTGATACTGCAAATGCTCCAAGCCATGTGTAGCCCTTGAACAGATGCACATATATTCCCAGAAATACAAGTGCCATTATTCCAAGCAAGCCACCATTTACAAGGCCTATTCTTACCTCTTTTACTACAAGCAAAAGCTTCTGCTTACCGCTTAGATTCTCATCCATGAGCACTCTGATTGTGACAGCCAGTGACTGTGTTCCTACGTTTCCTGCCATGTCAAGCACCAGCGACTGGAAGCAGATGACTATCGGCAAAGCCGCTACCACATTCTCAAATATTCCGACTACGGAAGACACTATCATTCCCAGAAAAAGCAGGATGATAAGCCATGGCATTCTCTTTTTCATGCTCTGCAGCGTGGTCTCCTTCAAATCCTCCTCTGCGGTCAGTCCGGCGAGCTTTGCATAGTCCTCACCCATCTCATTGTCTACCATCTCTACAATATCATCAGATGTAATGACACCGAGGATATGCTTATCCTTTGAGAGCACCGGAATTGAATCCTCAGCGTAGTCCTTGATTGTGTCGATACAATCATCGATTTTCTCATGGTCTAGCACATATGGATATGAATGGGCTATAATGCTTTCCAGATTCATGCCCTCCCTAGCTGTGATTAAATCCTTTAAATCAATAGCTCCCGCAAAGCATTTATCTGAATCAACTACATATATAGTCATGATATTGTCGTTTTCGCCCGCCTGCCTCACTAGCTGGCTCATCGCTTGCTTCACTGTCAGGCCGCCCGGAATACATATGTAGTTGGTTGTCATATAGCTGCCGATTTCATCATCGTCATATGACAGAAGCATCCTGACATCCTTTTCCGCTTCCTCATCCAGATGCTCTACAATCTCCTTCTTGTCCTCATCCTCCAGATTTTCAAGCAAATCGACAGCATCATCCGAATCCATCAGCGATACTACCCTGGCAGCCTGCTCCACAGACAGCTCATCAAAATAGGCCTGCGGCTCATCAAGATATGCAAAAATCTCCGCTGTCCGCTGTGTTCCAAGGAGCCTGTAAAGACGTTTGCGCTCCTTCTCGTTCATTCCTGCAAGCATATCAGCAATATCATTCTCATGATAATCTGACAAAACCTCCAGAATTTCCTTATCCGTTTTGTGGCTTCTCAATAGAACAAGAAGCTCTTCGTATTTCTTTGTATTCATCTCCATTTCTCTCCTTTCTCATTTCCGATAGCATTTTCCACATAAAATAAACATATGTGGTTCTCCAAAATCCTTGGATTTTGGAGCATAAAAATCATTCCATGATAGAAAGGACGAAACCCGTGCACTCCATAAATTTGCGCACGAAAAAAGCACCTAACGGTGCCCTGATATATAAACAAGTATGCATTTGTGCACAGCAAAACACAGCACGGCGTAAGCCGATATTCCTTAATATGCCTACACTGTACCTCTAAAAACTGTCCGGTGATGAATCATTCCACGGACAGAATCCACTATGCCTGCCAATACAATACTCACTTGTATATCAGCACCGATGTTGTTCTTACTTCGCCCAAGACCATCACTACTGTCCATGAAATTCACCTCCATACTTAGATTCTTAATTTCTACAATTAAAGTATTAAATTCGGTATACATCACCGGCCTGCAGATATCTGTCACGTCCGTAAATCCTACCAAACTCTTAACCGTAGAAATTGTATCATCAATATACACAATTTTCAACCCATTAATTATATCTTAAGACACACCATACCTACATTTTACAAGCACGAAGCGTAAGCACCGGACGAAAACCGGTGCACACACGCGACCATTTTGCCACAACGTAAGTGGCGTAGGTCCCGGGTCTCGGTGTGGAGTGGCGGCGTGTGCTCTCGCGTGAGCGCATAGCGAAGCTGCCTAGATACTGTAGAAATTATGCCCATGAATCGAGTAGGAGGCGGTGACTAACCGCCGTCCTCTCACAGCACCGTACGTACCG
>OHGK01000763.1_pt1 | contig 20181 bp, 28 predicted proteins | sample 1567671 | NCBI WGS metagenome assembly OHGK01 (sample SAMEA3879577, study PRJEB24766) | human gut metagenome | biome: human-associated habitat; feature: feces | place: USA | collected 1985/1987 | reverse complement strand
AGGATGGTTACCGCATCATCCCGGAGGTGATCCCGGCGGGGCTGGCTTTCGCGGAGGGTGAGCTCGGCTGGTGGCAGGGCGAGCTGTACAAGTCCCTGCTGGCGGCGAATGTGTATACGCCGGAACAGTATTCGCAGGGATGGGAGAAAGTATGAAGGGAGAAGGACAATGAGCAAGACTTTCGGCGCGATTCCAAGCGCATATGATCCACGCGACTACAGCGTGCGCATGACGGCGGGAGCATTGCAACTCCCGTCTGCCTATATGGCACAGGATGCGGAAATCTATGATCAAGGCAAGATCGGCAACTGCGTAATGCAGGCGCTGTCATCCGCGCCGCATGTGTATTATGGGCGGCGCATGGGCGTGACGTTCGGCTATGGCCGCTGGCGTACGCATAGCACCTCCGGCATGCGGCCAGCCGAAGCCTGCAATGGCTTCGTCAAAGAGGGTATCCCGCCCATGGAGGTTGACAGCAAGCTCTACGAAGTGCCGGATGCGATCGACTATGCGGCCCAAAACGCCGCGCGCCTGCTTGCCGCCGCAAAGCCATATGTGGGCTGGACGTGGGCGCGCGTGCGGACGGTGGACGAGATCAAGGCCGTAGTGTATCAAGCGGAACAGCGGCCCGGCACGCGCTGTATCGTATGCCTGCCGCATGCGATGATCCGGCAGGGATATTGGTATACCAAAGGGAATGCAACCGGGTATCACGAGATGGCGATCGTCGGCTGGGATGATACAAAGCAGGCGTTTCGCCTGCGCAATTCGTGGGGGGCGGATGGATCGATTACCGTACCAAAAGGCGGCTATCTATGGGTAGAATACGATGAAGTTTTTGCCTGCGACGATGTGATCGCGCTGTTCCCGCCCGAGAAGCAGGAGGAAGCGCCGGAGCCGATCATTGTGGCGCGGCGGACGCTGCGGCTGAAATCCAAGCCCCGCATGGAAGGGGAGGACGTGCGGGAAATGCAGACCAGGCTGAATGTGCATGGCGTTGCTTGCGATGTTGACGGCGTATTTGGCCCGGCGACGGATACCGCCGTAAAGACGTTCCAGCGCGCGAAGAAACTTGTGGTGGATGGCATCTGCGGTGATAAGACCTGGGCGGCGCTGGACAAAGAGCCGGACGTGCAGCCTGCGCCGGAACCGTCTGAACGCGAGCAAGGGCTTGTGCGGCATTCCCTGGCACACATTGGTGACGTCTATGTCTGGGGCGGCAACGGGCAGACGGAGATCTCCGCGGGCTGGATCCGGCGCATGGACACGAGCGAGAGCAACGCGCAGCGGTCGATCAGGTTCTGGGAGAAGCAGAAAGCGGCCGGCATGACGGAGCTTGCGGCGTTCGACTGCTCGGGCCTGATCTCGCGCTACCTGCAGGACCTTGGCCTCGTAGCCAGCAAGCGCAACTGCAACCACCTGTGGGCTATGTGCGAGCCGGTCACGCGCGCGGAGCTGCGCCCGGGCAATCTGCTGTTCCGCGAGAATAGCGAAGGCATGTACCATGTGGGCGTGTATGTCGGAAAGGGGCGTGTGATCGAAGCCAAGGGCCGCGATGACGGCGTGGTGATCCGCCCGATCGACGCGAGCGGCAGCGGGTATTGGAACAAATACGGGCGGCTAGAGGTGCTCAAATAATGAACATAGGATCATACCTTCTTGGCCTTGTGCCGAGCATTATCACCGGTATGGCGGTGTTTTACTGGCAGCGCGGACAGCGCAAGCGTGATGCCGCCGTGGACGCGGTTGCCGCGGCACGCAAGCGGCAGGACTTGCTTTCTCTCGAAATGCAGATGGCCACGGCAAAGCTCTCTTATGCGGTAGCGATGGCTTACAAGCGCGGAGCGCCAAACGGCGAAGTAGAGGATGGCATACAGGCATACAATGAGGCGAGGCACAAGTATCTTGCCTTTTTGAATGAACAGGCGACAGAACATCTAAACTAAAGGAGGACAAGAGAGTGAACGAATTCTTTACCTGGGCGATCCTTGCAACCTATGCCGGCGCAACGCTAGCGACGACCCTCGTGACGCAGCTCCTGAAGGGGATCGGCTTCATTGACCGCATCCCGACGCGGATCTTCAGCTATGCCGTGGCGCTGATCCTACTCATTGCGGCGACGTTCTTCACCGGCGGGCTGACGTGGGACGCTGCGGCGTTGTGCGTGGTAAATGCCGTGGTCGTGAGCCTCGCGGCGAACGGTGCGTTTGATGCGGTGAGCATGAAGAACAAGAACTGACGATATGATGATCCCCCGCTGGCGGAGGCCGGCGGGGGAGATTTTTATGGTTATGCCTCTGCGCCGAACCTGGGAGAACGCAGATAGCCGGCTAAAATATCTATGAATTCTCCCGCGTATGGCTTGTCCGGGATGTGGTATCCCAGCAGCTCTTCCAGCAGCCGGACATTCCCCCTGTCCCAAAATGCGTTTATGGCCGTACGCAGGCAGCGTTCCACATTGGAAGGGGAAACCGCAAAGCGTTCTGCGACCTCGGGGTAAAGCCGGGTCGTGAGCTGGAGCAGGTATGTTTCATCCTGCAAAACGAGGGATAAAGCGTACGCCAAATAGTGAAAACCGATCAGCGTAGCCCGGAGCCCGATACGCCGTAAAAACGATGGTATTCCAATATTCATGCGTCCTCCTTCATCTGCTTACAGCATTGCGCGCAAATTTGGGACAGCCTTATGCTGAAAGGGCATGCTGCCTGCAGCTGTTCGGGCGGAAATCCACCCCGCGATACTGCGCGAGGAGGCTTTCCAGGGAGCAGCAGAGAGCCGGAGTCCACGTGAATCTTCTGGCCGATCTGCTCGACGGTGTTCAGCGTGGGATTTCCATTCCCGGATTCATAGCTCTGAAGAGAGGACTTGGCAATTCCAAGCATAGATGAGAATTCCATGAGCGTAATATCCTTTTCTCTGCGGTACTGCCTGAGCTGATCGGAAAGATTTGAATTGAGAGACATTACAAACAGCCTCCTTTTTTCTAAAAGATAAAATATTTCGATAAGTTTTGCAATGCAGATATATTGGTATATTGCCCGATATATCGGTACGAGAGGGGTGAAGATCTCAAAAAAGACAAGATGTCGGACTCTAAGAAAAAGGATAGCCTCTTTTTGCTTGCTATGATACAATACAGTTATCACTTACGCCAAGGAGGGAAAATTGTTGCTTAATCATGGATTAATTTCGGATATTGTTATCCCGATTTCAACCTTTCTTGCCGGTTCTCTCTTATCTTATTTTGCGACAGCACAGCAGTATAAGAAAAAAGTTCATATTAGCATTGATACCGACGAGCATATTTTCCGGATATACAATATAGGAAATGCAGGTATAGTTATTAGAGAGGTTGGCATTACCCAAAGAAAAAATGTTCTGTTTTCCATGCCTCTTGATAAAACATTGACAACCGATGCTGATCCAATGAAGATTTCATATAGTGAAGATGAGTTTTGGTTATCAGTAGAAAGTGCAATCCAAGGGGGAAAACTTACAGGCAAATTCTATTGTTTTGTTGTAAGTGCATCAAATCAAAAATATAAAACCAAAGCGCCAATGAGCCTTTCTGATTTGTGGAACTATCATGAATACTATTGGGGTCGAAACCCAAATGAAGTAGAAGACAAGGAACTTCCTTTTTAGTAAAGATAGGGACAACTTTATAATTTGCTCCTGTCTTTTGTTTCAACTATTAAGGCAAGTTTATTTATTAGATCAGAGAACGTCCCCCAGAGTTCCGCGTAGTCATTTTGAAGCATTTTAATTTCATCGGGGTAAATCCCGCCGTAGGCGTTGGCATGGATGGCAATCTGATTGAGATTGTTGGAGCAGGGAAACAAGCTCCTTGACACTACCCCATCGGGCAGCCCTCCCTGCACCCTCGGCAAGCTGCGCAGAGGCAGAAGGTCTGGCTCTGTCGGGGTTATCCGGCGGCGCGGCAAGCACCCCCGTAGCCTATTGGGAAGTATACCTACGCCTCACTTGTGGCAGTCCCTCATAAAAAGCATCACATAAAGCTCGCATTTACAAAATACTCAAACAGTATTTTAGAAAGCAGCGGTATGGTGGTTCCGATCCTGTTCGGATGGAGAAAAAGCGCTTATAGATTTCGATATTTACGAACAAAAAACAAGGAGTTTTCCGTCAGCCATAGCCAGCGATGGATGCTGTCATATAGCTTAAATAATTACACGTCACACCCGAACCGGTTGCCAGACAAATGCAGCAAAGGTTGCCAAAAGGTTGCCAGGACGAACCCTAATAAGACGATATACTTTATTTTGACAATAAAAAAAGCTAGATAAAATCTAGCTTTTTCTGTGGTAGCGGCGATGTGACTCGAACACATGACACTCCGGGTATGAACCGAGAAAAATGAAAATATATGCAATGAAAAATGGCTATTTCTCTAGTTTTCCGATGCATGGCGTTGCACACAACTGTATAAATAGGTTGCCAGAAAGTTGCCGGATTTTTGCCCAAAAACCGGAGTGTCATCCTCGAAACACTTTAGTTGAATACTTTTAAAACTTTTTCATAGTCAGCTTTTTCGCGTTCCTTTGCAAGGTGAGTATAGATACGCAACGTGGTTGCAGGATCGGCATGACCAAGGTATTTCTGCGCGGTTAGCACGTCTACCCCGGCATTGTATAGAACGCTGGCATAGTTGTGACGAAGGTAATGCGCGGTCAGTACGGAGCCTATAAGCTCCGGCGCCCCATCCACACCGGCGTTAAGATCTTTACTCTCTATGCTTTTATCGGCCTGATATACGGCTGCCATGAGGGCTTTCCAGTACCTTACATACGTCGGTTGCGGCAGATGTTCGCCCGTACGTGCCCCTTGTATTACATAAGAGAGCCCTTTTACAGGCGAACTGCGAAGAGCCCGTCCCAATGGCTCCGGCATCGGCACATCACGAATTGAATATTTAGACTTTACATCGCCCTCGGTATTTGTCACATAGTCTATATCACGCCTGATGTGAACGACATGCTCAGAGAAATCTATATCATCCCATCGCAACCCCAGCATTTCACCGCGTCGCATGCCTGTATAATACAATATAGCAAGCATCAGCCCATGCGGGTGCGTTGCAGCCACCTTGATCACAGAGGCCTCTTCGGCGGAGGTCAGTGCGCGGCGACTTTGGTGCTGTGCTTTTGGCGCCTCTACCGCGGCGGATACGTCGCGGTCAATCACACCCTCTGCCGTTGCAAGCTTAAAGGCGTTTCTTATTACGCTACGAACATCCGTTATAAGCGTCTTGCCTTTTCCTGCTAGCGAGTTCATAAGCGCTTGCAAATCCATACCTGTGACGGCGGCCATGCGCTTGTCGCCAATGGCGGGGAGGATGTAGCAGTTAATAGCTGATTGGTAATTTTGATCTGTCGAGGGCGATATGCGGGGCCTCTTGTGTATCTTGTACCAATCCATGATATAGCGGGATGCCAGTACATCTCGCTGCACCTCGCGCCCGCCTACATAGGACCGAATCAGTTCCTGCTTATTTGCCTCCAGCTCTTTCGCGGTGCGGCCACTCGCGTAACGGATCACTGGATCGCCATCCGCATCGTATCCTACGACCACCTTCGCACGGCGCCGCTTGTCCACCTTGTCGGTAATCTTCTTTTTCGTTGCCACTTTTGCCCTCCATATGCTATACTGGGGGCGCAGAAAATGCGCCCGGCTAAGGCTATTTCTGTACCCGCCGCTTCGGTGTTGGCGCACCGGGGCGGCTTCTTTATGTTAACTTAGTTCTTTACCCAATTTCGCAGCCTCTATCATCAACCTCTGATAGCTTTTTTTGCAGGTAGCCTTCATTCTGGAATAAGCCGCCAAAGACTTAGGACAAATTTCGGGCAGATACTCCCAAAGCCAATCATATTCTGCCCGTCGCATCTCACTTGCCTGAAGCTCATTACGGTGCCTAAGTATCTGCTCATAACTTGCAATGTCCTCCTCAGTTCGAGTATCGAAAAAAGGACGATTCATTTCAGCAATTAGCGCCTCACCGTCGCTTTTAGCATATTGGGGCTTCGAGACGCCAAAGTAGAAGGGGGAAAAACTCAGCCCGCACTCCGCGTGGAAATTGTCTGGCAGCCGAGGAAAACGCGAATCTTTGCCGCCTAAGCTAAAGATGCGACCGCGATATTTGCCGCATACTTCACAACATCCAGATACCCATGACACTTCTACCAGGTCGGAAACATCAAGACGCAGATCTGTGCGCGAATCTGGGGTGTTTCCCGCCAAACCCTCTTCAATTTTACTTAAAACGACTTCGATCTCCTGCTCTGCCTCTCTAGCCTCGTCAAACCTGCGGAGCTGGCGAAGATAACGGGGCAAACGCATATAGGTCTCGTGTTGATAGTTCCAGGAGGAAAGAGGCATAAGCTGATTCGCTTTCCGATAACACGCCAAAGCAAGCTCTGTACGTCCTTCTTTCTTGTATTGAGTGGCTTTGGTTAAAAGATAGTATTCGGTCTGCCCAGTTATGCCACACGCCCCCTTCATCGGTGGGTTAACCTCTGGAACGGGGATTGCCATTATCCCTTCGACGGTCGAGAGGTCATAGACTCCCTCTATCACGTCGCTTTCTTTTTGTCGCATAGTTATGTAGTCAGCTGCCGGGAGATGAGCGGAAATCTCCATTTGGCTGATCTGCGTTTCCATTGCCTGCCTTCGTAACCGTTCTTCATACAGTTCTCTTGCGCATTTTTTGCAGTGCCCCTTTTTACTAAGCCAAATGAACAGTCCTTTTTTGCCGCATCGAACGCATTGACGCATAGCATTGCCCCCTCCTTAGACTCTTAACTCTATTTGCGCATGTTGCAGCCTATACTTTATGGCTTCTTCCCGAATCCCCCACATTCGGGAAAGTTTGTCCATGGGCCACGTAGCGTACTCATTAACATCGGCATCCGATATCAGGAAGTCCGCTGCAAATCTGTCTGCCTGTATCTCAAACTTTTGCGCGATAAAGTTCGTCTGGCTATCCAGGTAAACGGCGTTAATGTCACAATGCAAGAAAGAATGGGCTAACTCATGCGCACAGACAAACTTTTTGCTTATGTGATCTAGGTTATCCGAAAGATATATAAGGTGGTTCCGTTTAAAATACTGATAAAAGCCACGCACCCCCTTCAATGGGCGTGTGATAATTTCGCGGCCCGTTAAGGATGCAAGACTAAAGGGGTCTCGCGTGTGATAATGTTGAATGAGACGGCGCGCAATATCCCGCTCGCTCACCGCTTACTCCTTTCTGTACTTCTTGGGAGTGTACTTCTCCTTGTTTTTCTTTTTTGCGATTTCCATCCCCACCTGCATAGCGGCCAAGATAGATTCCATGGCTTCCGGTGTTAAAGGCTCGCCATCGAACATCAGGGCTTCGCCATTGGATAGCCGCTCACGCATTTCCTCCATATACTTCGCAATGTCTCGGCGGTCACGAGAGTTAAGTCCGGATGATGCAAATTCCTCTGCTTGGTCATGCTCCACAGCTTTTTGAAAAGCGATAGCCCTACTCATATCTCCATCAAAATGCTCGAGGACAGGTGTACTAATGTTGGCTATTAGCTCGGGATCCTCGAAGTCAGTAGGATCGTCCTCCCAACCCATCAAGTAAGCGGCAGAAGTATGCAGAATTTTTGCTAAAGGTTCTATGACGTCGCTGGGAACCTTTTCAATATCACCCTTTTCGTAACGATATATTGTTGCGGGAGAGACGCCAAGCGCCACCGCTACTTTTTCAGCGGATAAGCCTATCTCTTTCCTGCGCAGTTTCATACGCGCACCAGTGGTCAAGTCAGCCACCTCCTTATGCTGTTATACTACAACTTATATCGCAAAAACGCAATATGTAAATCGCGTTTTTGCAAAAAAAAGTATTGACTTGCATCTTTGCGAGTGCTATGATAGTAGCATAAATCGCATAAATGCGAGAAATGGAGGCTCTTCTACATGTTTGTAAACACAAAGTTACTTCGACAAAAAATAGCAAACAGCGGACTGACAATTACAGAATTTTCGCAGAAGATTGGCATTGACTCTAGCACTTTTTATCGCAAACTCGACAGTGAGGGGCAGAAGTTTACCGTGGGGCAGATGCACCAGGCCGTGGCTATTCTAGGGCTTAACAAAAAGGAAGCAGTCGAAATTTTTTTAGGAGAAAACTCGCGTAAGTGCGAAAACAGCGCTTGTGATAAATAGATAAACGCGACAAGCAAGCCGAAAGGAGGATGGCATGAACGAAATCAAAAAAGCGAGGCTTATGAAAGAACTGACACAAGCGCAAGTCGCAGAAGCAGCCGGAATATATGCACAGTCGTATTCGGCGATTGAGAAGAGAAAGGTTTGTCCGAAGGTGGAAACGGCAAAACGGCTTGCAGAGGTATTGGGGATCGAGTGGACGGCGTTTTACGAATGAGTGAGCGAGATGGGAAAACATCTCGCTCAGTTGGTAGACTATTTAGTTTTAGGCCTTGCCTGAGACAGAGCACTACCGGCCACACTCTTGGACTTTGAACCGTATCGACCATCGTTCAAAATCTTGGAAGCGGTTGAGGCCACTCTATGGCTTGTCTGTTTGGTATTGGATTTAGCCATTGCAATCCTCCTTTCCACTGTAGTCCTAGATATTGATGTTTGAAAACGCAACAACACAATATCTAGATATACATTTTAGGTGCGGAGATGATAAAAAGCAAGCTATGGAATTGCTGTGAATGTGTGCTCACTGTGAAATTAATGAAAGAATAAAAGTTTTTCAACAAAGGAGAACACCACATGACACGTAAGAAGAGAAGCCCTGCGGCAGACATATCCGAGCTGGAACAGGCGTGGGTAGAGCAATGGGGCGAGGCGGTGAAGAAAACCACAGCCGCCAAGATACTTGGTGTAGACGCGTCTACGATATGGCGCATGGTACAAGATGGACGGCTAGTGGAAGCGCCAAATGGCCGCATCCTGGTGCGCCAGATGGCACGCTGGGCGCTGCAGGCCGCAAGCTGAGAGGAGGAAACCATGTACGTGACAAACATATGGGGCTGCGCCTTTTTCTTCGGAGGCGTTGGCGCATGCTTCGGCGCACTGGGTGTGGTGACGCTGCTTGCAGCGTTTGCGCACAGGGAGCGGAAGAAAGAGCGTGAATCTGGCAAGCGTGAAACCTATACAAGGATTTGAAGGAGGAAAGAACATGAAACTGACCCATGAACAGCTGGAAGAACTGAAGGTCCTGTGCATTGCGGGGAATATGACGAATGCAGAACTTGCCGTGCACTTCAGGGTGCCTGTCAATGAGATCTATGCTTTGCGCTCAAGGTACAAGATCACGATCCCGGCATGCAAAGCCTTGCGATGCAATGGAAAACAGACTGAGCACACCAAGCGCGCAGCGGACGCCCCGGCGGATGCCCCAAAGAGCAAGATCGACAAGGCGGCGTTTGTGTCGATGCTGGAACTGGTGCTGCGGCATGCATGTGATGATGTCATGACGGTGGAGCTGGTGAACCAAGATACGGTTGCCGTGGAGTTTGCATCCGGTTTCCGGCAGCTCATCAACATCGAATGCGACAGCCGGCTTGCCATCATCAAGGATGTTGTGAGGGCTGTCGAATGAGTATCCGAAAACGCAAAGTGCCCGCCGGGAGTGCCATCCCAAGCGAGCACACGAACAATACCTGTGAACCTATTTTATCAGATGAGGACGGGCGAAGTCAATGCGTGCGATCGTGATTAAGCCCGGGGAAGCCCGAAACAAAGAATACAAAGGAGGAACGCATATGAACCCGATTATCAACCTGAACATCACCGTGACCACGCCGGAAACGGCGATCGCCCTCATGCAGGCGCTGCGCGGGGAGCTGGCGCCGCCGGAGGAACGGGAGTCCGCTCTGGCCGGAGCCGCGCCTGCGCCTGCCTCTGTACCCGAACCCGCGCCCATGCCGGTGAACACGGTGCAGGCGCCCGCGCCGGCAGAGGCTCCAGTTCCCGCGCCGGAGGCTCAGGTAGCGATCGAGGACCTGCGTGCGGCGCTGGTGAAGTACCGGGACGCGCACGGGAAGGAGGCCGTGCAGGCCATGCTGCACAGCTACGGCGTTGAGAAGCTCAGCGACCTGCCGCGGGAGCGGTACGCCGATATGCTGACGGAGGTATCCGCATGAGCCAACATGCCGTGCTGTCGGCGTCCGCGTCGAAGCGGTGGCTGGCATGCCCGCCCAGCGCGCGGTTGGAGGCGGGCTTTGCGGAACAGAGCAGCCCATACGCCGAGGAAGGGACACACGCCCATGCCTGGGCTGAGATGAAGCTGCGCCATTGGTACGACGTGGCGCCGCGCAGCCGGCGGGCGCAAGAAGAGCAGGAGCTTTTGAAGAGCCCGTACCATTCCGCCGCGCTGGAAGAAGCGGTCGGGGTATACGTGGAGCTGGTCAAAAAGAAGTACAAGGCGGTAAGAAGGCGCTGCCGGGACGCCGTGCTGCTAATCGAACAGCGGCTGGACTTTTCGCGCTGGGTTCCAGAAGGGTTCGGCACGGGGGATGCGGTGATCATCGCGGACGGGCTCTTGGAGGTCATCGACCTGAAATTCGGCAAGGGTGTGCGGGTCGAGGCCGAGGGCAACCCGCAGACGCGGCTGTACGGCCTTGGGGCATACGAGGAAAACCGCATGCTCTACGACATCGACGCCGTCCGCATGACGATCTGCCAACCCCGGCTTGAGGATGGGGAGAGCAGCGAAGACATGTCTGTGGAGGAGCTCATTGCCTGGGGGGATACGGCAGTGGCGCCGGCCGCCCGGGCCGCATACGCGGGCGGCGGCGACTTCCACCCCGGGGAGCACTGCCGGTTCTGCCGGGCCCGGGCGAAATGCCGCGCGCGGGCTGAGCAAGCTCTCGAGATCACGAAAGCGAACTTCGCCCTGCAGGACCCGGAGCGGCTCGACGCGGCCGAGATCGCGGAGGCGCTGGACCGGGCGAAAACCTACACGGATTGGATCAAAGACATCCAGGAGTACGCGCTCAGTGAATCCCTGGCGGGCAGGAAGCTGCCGGGCTGGAAGGTGGTAGAGGGCCGGAGCAACCGCGCATACGCGGATGTGGACAAGGTGGCCGAAGCGCTCAAGCAAGCGGGCTTCTCCGAGGCTGTGATCTACACCCGCGAGCTGCTGGGACTGACGGCGCTCGAAAAGGCGCTGGGCAAAAAGACGGTGGCCGAGGCTATCGGCGGCCTGATCGTAAAGCCGCAGGGGAAGCCCACCCTTGTGCCGGAGACCGACAAACGGCCGGAGTTTCTGCCGGCGGAACAACTAAAACAAGAATTTACGGAGGTAATCTGACATGGCACTCAACGCAAACCAGGTATTGACCGGAAAAGTCCGCTTCTCCTACGCGCATGTTTTCGAGCCGAAAGCGGCGCAGAACGGCGGGGATCCCAAGTACAGCGTGACGCTGCTGCTGCCCAAGAGCGACAAGGCCACCTACGGCCGGATCAAGGCGGCCATCGAGGCGGCGAAGGAGGCGTTCCGAGCGAAGAACCCCAAGGGCCTGCCTGCAAACGGCAAGATCGCCATGCACGACGGCGACGGCCCCATGCCCAACGGCGGCGAATACGGCCCGGAGTGCGCGGGCTGCTACGTGATCAACGCCAGCAGCAAGAACCCGCCGACGGTGATCGACGCGTTCAAGAACGAGATCATGAACAAGACGGAACTCTATTCCGGCTGTTATGGCCGCGCGATCCTCTCGCTGTACGGGTACGACACTAACGGCAACAAAGGCGTCGCGTTTGGCCTCGAGGCGGTGCAGAAGCTGGAGGACGGGGAACCGCTGGGCGGCAGCCGGGTATCGGCGGACGATTTCGACGACCTCGACGACCTGCTGGGGTAATGCCACATGCGGACGCTGGCGGTCGATATTGAGACGTACAGCAGCGCGTCCCTTCCGGAAACGGGCGTCTATGTATATGCAGAGGCGCCCGATTTTACCATCCTGCTGTTCGGCTATGCCTTTGACGGCGAGCCGGTGCAGGTCGTTGACCTGGCGGGCGGGGAAGCGTTGCCGCGGGAGGTGGAGGACGCGCTGTCGGATCCGGGAACGGTCAAGACCGCGTTCAACGCCAACTTTGAGCGCACGTGCATCGCCGCGTACCTTCGCCGGCCCATGCCGCCGGAGCAATGGCGCTGCACAGCGGTGTTGGCGCGGTCGCTGGGGCTGCCCAACAGCCTCGCGGACGTGGGCGCGGCGCTCAAACTCCCGGAGGACAAACAGAAAGACAAGCAGGGGAAAGCCCTGATCCGCTATTTTTCGACGCCCTGCAAGCCCACTCAAGCCAACGGCGGCCGGACGCGGAACCTCCCGCGGCACGATCCCGCGAAGTGGGAGCTCTACAAAGAATATAACCGCCAGGACGTGGAGGTGGAGCGCACGGTCCGGCGCTTGCTGGAGGCGGCGCATCCGCTCCAGGCGGCGGAACAGCGCCTGTGGGAACTGGACCAGCGGATCAACGACCGCGGCGTGCGGGTGGATACCAACATGGCGCAGCGCGCGATCGCCTGCGATATGGAGTTCCAGGCGCACCTTACGGCGCGCGCGAAGGCCATCACGGGGCTTGCGAACCCCAAGAGCACTGCGCAGGTAAAGGCCTGGATCGAGGGCTGCGAGGGCCGGAAAATCGAGAACCTGCGCAAGGAAGGCATCCCCGCGCTGGCGGCGGAAGCGCGGGATCCGGCCGTTCGGGAATACCTGGGCCTGCGCAGCGACTTGTCCCGCACAAGTATAAAGAAATATGAGGCGATCGAGCGCTGCGTGTGCGGCGATGGCCGCATCCGCGGGATGCTGCTGTTCTACGGCGCGGGGCGGACGGGCAGGTGGACGGGGCGGCACGTGCAGGTACACAACCTCCCACAGAACCATCTGAAAGATCTCGGCCTCGCCCGCAGGCTGCTGTGCGCGGGGGAATACGAGCTGCTGGAAAGGCTGTGGCCCTCGGTGCCGGACACCCTGTCGCAGCTGATCCGCACAGCGCTGATCCCAAGCCCGGGCTGCCGGTTCCTCGTGGCGGACTTTTCGGCCATCGAGGCGCGGGTGATCGCCTGGCTTGCGGGGGAGCGATGGCGGCTCGAGGTGTTCCGCACCCACGGGAAGATCTACGAAGCATCTGCGGCGCAGATGTTCCACGTTCCGGTGGAGCGCATCCACAAGGGCGACCCGCTGCGGCAGAAGGGGAAGATCGCGGAGCTCGCGCTGGGGTACGGCGGGGGCGTCGGGGCGCTCAAAAACATGGGCGCGCTGAACATGGGGGTAAAGGCGGAGGAAATGCCCGGGCTCGTCGCCATGTGGCGGCGCTCCAATCCCAGGATCACAAAGTTCTGGTGGGATGTGGACGCGGCCGCATGCGCCGCGATCAAGACGCCAGGCAAGACCGTCCCGCTGCATCACGGGATCTCCCTGCGCTGCACCGGCGGGGTGCTGTACATCCGGCTCCCTTCGGGACGCGACCTCGCGTATGTCCGCCCGCGTTTCGACCCGGACCCGGAGCGGGGCAAAGACAAGATCACCTACGAGGGCCTGGATGCGAAGAAATGGGGCCGCGTGGACACGTATGGGCCGAAGCTCGTGGAGAACATCGTTCAGGCCGTGGCGCGGGACTGCCTGGCCGTGGCGATGCGCCGGCTGGATGAGCTTGGCTACGAGATCGCGTTCCATGTCCACGACGAAGTGGTGCTGGATGTGCCGGTGGGGAAAAGCGCGCCGGAGGAAGTAGCCGCGGTCATGGGCCAGCCAATCCCCTGGGCGCCCGGGCTGCCGCTCAGGGCGGACGCTTACGAATGCGAATATTATCAGAAGGATTGAGGTGGGAGAATGCTCGAGCACGCTCCAAAGCTGCAATATGACGGGATGCTGTCCATCATGGTGGGCGACTCCCGCTGGGAAACAAACTGGCGGATCCGGGAACTTCCCTGGTCGGACTTGGTCAAAAAGCTCAGCACGACCCAGCGGACGAAGGAGACGGTGCAGGAGTACCAAGCCATGCCCAAGACCCGGAAGGGCGAGATCAAGGATGTGGGCGGGTTTGTGGGCGGGCTGCTCAAGGGCGGCCGCCGGAAGGCCGACACGGTATCCTGGCGTCAGCTGCTGACGCTCGATCTCGACTACGTGACCTCCGATCCCTGGGACATCGTGGAAATGCTGCTCGGCTGTGCGGCGGCGATGTATTCCACCCACGGCCATACGCCGGACGACCCGCGTTACCGGCTGGGGCTCCCGCTGTCCCGGCCGGTGACGCGCGACGAGTACGCCGCCGTTGCGCGCCGGGTGGCGGCGGACGTCGGGATCAACATGTTCGACGATACGACATATGAACCGCACCGGCTCATGTACTGGCCCAGCACGCCGCAGGACGGCGTGTTCCGGTTCGAAACGCAGGATGGCCCATGGCTCGATGTGGAAGCGGTGCTCCGGCGGTATGCGGACTGGCGGGATCCCGCGCAATGGCCGCAGTCGGAGCGCCGGGGCGAGACGCTGCGGGCCTTGGCGCAGAAGCAGGGCGACCCGACGGCGAAGCCGGGCCTGATCGGCGCGTTCTGCCGGGCGTACCCGGTGACGGAGGCGATCGACACGTTCCTGCCGGAGGTCTACGCCGCCTGCGGCGAGAGGCGGTATACCTACACGGGCGGCAGCACCGTGGGCGGCCTCGTGATCTACGACAACGACACGTTCGCCTATTCGCACCATGGCACGGACCCGGCGGGCGGAAAGCTCTGCAACGCCTGGGATCTGGTGCGCATCCACCGGTTTGGCGCACAGGACGCGGATGCGCCCGAGGATACGCCTGTGGGCCGGCTGCCGTCCTACAAGGCCATGATGGACCTGTGCGGCCAGGACGAGGCTACAAAGCGCGAAGCGGCGCGCAGCCGGATCGCGGAGTTCGATGCGGGCCACGCCGCGGAGAACGAGGACTGGACGAACCTGCTCGACGTGGACCGCAAGGGCAACATCCTGTCCACCATAGACAACATGGTGATCGTGCTGGAGCACGATACGCGGCTGAAGGGCCGGTACGCGTTCGACGAGTTCTGGGAACGGCCGGTGGTGCTGGGCGACATGCCGTGGCAGTGCGGCGCGACGCGGGCGACGCCCGCATGGTCGGACGCGGACGATTCCGGGCTGCGGTATCACCTGGAGAAGTATTACGGGATCGAGGGCGTGGGAAAGGTCATGGACGCGGTCGCCGTGGCCATGAGCAAAACGCGGGTGCATCCCGTGCGCGAATATCTGAGCGCGCTGCCGCCGTGGGACGGAACCCCGCGCGTGGATACGCTGCTCATAGACTACCTGGGCGCGGAGGACAGCGCCTTTGTGCGGGCGGTGACCCGCAAATCGCTCGTGGGCGCGGTAGCGAGGGTGTTCCAGCCCGGCTGCAAGCACGACCATATGCTGGTGCTGATCGGGCCGCAGGGCACCGGGAAGAGCACCCTCGTGCGCAAGATCGGGGGGCAGTGGTTCTCCGATTCCCTCACGACGGTGAGCGGGAAGGAGGCGTTTGAGCTCTTGCAGGGGGCGTGGATTATAGAGATGGGCGAGCTGGCGGCCACGCGGCGGGCGGATATCGAGTCCATAAAGCTCTTTATCTCAAAGCAGGAGGACACCTACCGCGCGGCGTACGGGCGGCGGACGATGCCGCATCCGCGCCAATGCGTGTTCTTCGGCACGACCAACGACGAGGAATTCCTGCACGACCCGACGGGCGGCAGGCGCTTCTGGCCGGTCAGCGTGGATCAGCAGCCGCGCAAGGCGAATGTGTGGGAAGGGCTGACGGAAGCGGTGCTCGGGCAGCTTTGGGCGGAGGCGGTCGCCCTGCATCTTGCGGGGGAGCCGCTGTTCCTGCCGCCGGAGCTGGAACAGGAGGCGCGGAAACGTCAGGAACGGCACACGGAGGGCAACGCCAAGCTGGGGCTGGTCGAGAACTACGTCAACACGCTGCTGCCGGAGAACTGGGACACCCTCGACCTATACGCGCGGCGGGAATTCCTGCAGCAAAGCGATCTCGGCATGACGCCGGAAGGGACGGTACAGCGGACGCGGGTGTGTTCGCTGGAGGTCTGGTGCGAGTGCTTCGGCGGCGACGCCAAAGGGTTCGTGAAGCTGGCGCAGCGGGAGATCAACGACCTGCTGAAAGCGCTGCCGGGCTGGAAACTCTATACCGGCGGCAAAGACGGAAAAATGCGGTTCAGCGAGTATGGGGTACAACGAGCATACGTGCGGATTTAGATGTTGCCGAAAGGTGTTGCCGAAACGGAAAAAATCGGCAACATCGGCAACAAGTCCTGTTACCGATGTTGCCAATCGGAGGGGCTATCGGCAACAGGTTCGGCAACAGGAAAAAGCCTTATAAAGACTAGGAAAATTGGAGGTTGTTCCCGATGTTACCGATTATTCCTTTAAAAGATATAAAAATAGAAATAAAGGATAGGCACACACGTAAAACACGCATATGAGCGTATACGCGCGCGCGCGCGGGAACATCGGCAACATGGGGGAGGAAAGCAATGCTTGAAAAAGAGATTGAAGAGAGGCTTGTGAAGGAAGTGGAGAAGCGCGGCGGGCTGTGCTTCAAGTTCGTGTCGCCATCCAATCCCGGAGTGCCGGACCGGATCGTGATCACGCCGGACGGCCGGATCGTGTTCGTCGAGCTGAAGGCCACCTGGGGCAGGCTTGCGAATATCCAGAAATGGCAGACCGGGAGGATGCGGAAGCTGGGCGCCGACGTCCGGGTTGTGAAAGGGCTGGAGCAGATGCAGGCGTTTATCCGGGAGGTATTTCCGGCATGAGGTACGTACCGCACGGCTACCAGCGCTATGTGCAGGAGCAGATCCTGCGGCTCCCCGCGGTGGGGATATTCCTTGACATGGGCATGGGCAAGACCGTGGCCACGCTGACCGCGGTCGACGCGCTGCTGTTCGACCGGTTCGCTATCCGCCGCGTGCTGGTGATCGCCCCGCTGCTGGTGGCGGCGCACACCTGGAGCGCGGAAGCCGCGAAGTGGGATCACCTGCGTCACCTGCGGATCTCCCGGGTGCTGGGGAGCGCGAAGGAGCGAGCAGCAGCGCTCGCGGCGGAAGCGGACATATACGTGATCAACCGTGAGAACGTCCCCTGGCTGGTGGAGCGCTACGGCGCGAGATGGCCTTTTGACATGGTGGTGATCGACGAGCTGTCGAGCTTTAAGAACCCATCCGCAAAGCGATTCAAAGCGCTGCGCCGGGTGCGGAAATACATCGGCCGCATTGTGGGGTTGACGGGAACGCCGTCCCCCAACGGGCTGATGGACGTGTGGGCGCAGGTATTCCTGTTGGATCAGGGGGAGCGGCTGGGCCGCACGCTGGGCGGGTACCGGGAGCGGTATTTCCTTCCGGATAAGCGCAACGCGGCGACGGTATTCTCCTGGAAGCCACGGGACGGATCGGAGCAGGCGATCCACGAAAAGCTGAAGGACATCTGCGTGAGCATGTCGGCGGCGGATTATTTGGAACTGCCGGAACGCTTTGACCTTGAGACGCCGGTGCATCTTCCCGCCGGTGCGTTGGAGCAATACCGCAGGCTGGAGCGCGAGCTGCTTTTGCCGTTCGCGGATGGGAATGTGGTCGCGCTGACCGCCGCGGCGCTGGGCAACAAGCTGCTGCAGATCGCGAACGGGGCGGCATACGACGACGCGGATGGCGTGCGGGAGATCCACCGGGCGAAGATCGACGCGCTGCAAGAGCTGGTGGAGCAGGCAAACGGAAAGCCGGTGTTGGTATATTACGCTTACCAGCATGACCGGGAGCGGATCCTTGCGGCGATCCCGGAAGCGCGGGAACTGGATGTGGAGGCCTGGAACCGCGGCGGGCAGGCTGTGGCGGTCGCGCATCCGGCGAGCGCCGGCCACGGGCTGAACCTCCAGCGGGGCGGCAGCGTCATGGTGTGGTTCGGGTTGACGTGGAATCTCGAACACTACCAGCAGGCCAACGCCCGCCTCCACCGGCAGGGGCAGCGCGAGCCGGTGCGGATCTACCACCTGATCGCCAAAGGCACGATCGACGAGCAGGTAATGAAAGCGCTGCGGGGCAAGGCCGCTGGGCAGGACGCGCTGTTAGAGGCGCTGAAAGCGAGAATTCAGGGGTGGAAAGGGGAATGAGGGATGCAACGTTTAACACTGCGAAATGGAAAAGGCCGCGCGTACTATCTGCGCTGCTTTGAGTCGCCTTGCAACGGCAATGGATGCAAAATACCGAAATGTAGCCTTGATGATAAAATCTGTGAAAGACTTGCCGCCTATGAGGACACAGGGATGGAGCCGGAGGAAGTGTACGGCCTATGCGAGATGGACAGGCGGGCAAAGATGGCTGATCTGGTGCGGTTGGAAGAATATCAGGCCCTTGGCCCTATCGACCGCCTGCGGGAGCTTGCCGAGGCAGATAAGGCCGGGCGGTGGTATATGAAAGCGTTGATTGGCTCGTCCGACAAGGCCGGGATTGCAATCCGGGAGGGGGACATCCTTCGGCAGGGCAAGAGGCGTTTTGTTGTCTGCTACACTCCGGATATAGCGTGCTTCGTAGCCCGCCCGGAGGACGGCGGCACCAGCTACCCTTGCCTAAACGTTGGTACCACAAAAAGCCTTGAGGTGGTGGGCAGCGTGTATGATCACGAGGAAGTCAAGCTGGAACGGCGCTGCGATGTGTGCAAGCACTATTCGGCTCTGGCGGAGCCGCGTGAAAGATCTGACGGGGCCACGATCTATGGGTACTGCTTCCAGGACGGTGACAAAAACTATTCGCCCTATATGGGCAAAGGGTACCCGGTTTTTATCGATGGAGCTGTTTGCAAAGCATTTGTGAGAGAAAGAAGAAGGTGCCCAATGCCGCAGAGCGAGGTGACCAAACTTGACCATTGACGATCTGAACCGGCTGCGCTTCCTGCGCGGCGAGATCCGGCGGCTTGACGAGAAGGCCGCGCTGCTGCGGGCCCGGGCGGAGCGGTTAACGCCGCTGCGCTCCGGGATGCCCTCTGGCTCGCCCGAGCAGGACCAGATGGCGGGCGTTATCGCGGAGCTGGTGGACAACGAGCGCCGCGCCGCCGAGAAGGTGCTGGAGCTTACCCGGGCCTGCGAGGACGCGGAACGCTGGCTTGACGGCCTGCCGGAGCAGCAAAGGCGCGTCATGCGGCTTTACTACGTGGACGGGGTGCGGACGTGGAAAGAGGTGGCGGAGCAAACGCCATACCACTACATTCACTGCCTGCGAGTAAAGGAAGCCGTACTGCGAAAGTTAGAAAATGCTAGTCAATGTTAGTTTTATCCGTGCTAAAATGATAGCGTGAAAAAGTATAGGGAGCGCCTCCATTCCACGGGGCGCTCCCATTGCGTTGCAATTATTGGATTCCTAACCGTGCTTTCAGTCCATCTTGCAGAATTTGGGAGAAATTCACGCCAGCGCGCTCCGCCTCGGCGTTTAACCAGCTAGGGATGGTGAGGGTCTTCTTTATCGCGCGGTTGTCGTTGATGCGGCGGTACTCGTCGGTATCCAGCAGCACCAGGGTTTTGATTTGCCCCGGTTCAACGTCAACTTTCTCGATCGCCGTAGGCGCGGGGATGGTTTCTGCTTTGTTCTCAGCATCCCAAAGCCACATGGCGCCGGCGTCCTCAACCATGGCGATCGCGTCGGCCGCATCCTTTCCGCCGGTAATACAGCCGGGGAGATCGGGAATGCAAGCGGAATATCCGTCCTCGACGGGGATGAAGATAGCGGTATATACGTACTTCATGCAACAGGCTCCTTTCGGTTTTAGATTATACCCAAGCAGAGGGGCTATTTAAGCCCCGCCGCTTTCAGAATACCCTCGATGGTGTACTTGTTCGGTTCGGTGTGCCGTGGGATCGGGATCTTCACACCGGGCCGGTTTGGGTTTGTGGCCAAGTCGTGGCGGCTTCCGGGAGTAATCTCCCAGCCGTTTTGCTTGAGCAGCTTTACCAGTTCCCGTTTGTTCATGTGCACCTCCTGAGTATGGTTCTATTATAATACGTGTTAACACGTATGTAAACAGGAAAAGCAGAAAAAGTTTAGGAATTTAGCGCCTTTGGGGCGCTTTTACGATGCGAGAAAACGGGGGAATGCGCTGTGAAGATACCATGCCCGCGTCAGCGATG
>OHGK01000747.1_pt1 | contig 20405 bp, 16 predicted proteins | sample 1567671 | NCBI WGS metagenome assembly OHGK01 (sample SAMEA3879577, study PRJEB24766) | human gut metagenome | biome: human-associated habitat; feature: feces | place: USA | collected 1985/1987 | reverse complement strand
AAATTCCTCCAGGACTCTTCCGGCAGTGCCTTCTGTCTCACTTAAAAGTCCCAGCAAAAGATGTTCTGTACCAATATAGTTATGACCAAGCTGTCTTGCTTCATCCCATGACAGCTCTAAAACTCTTTTGGCTCTTGGTGTAAATGGAATTTCTACCGCTACAAAACCTGAACCTCTGCCGATTATTTTTTCAACTTCGGTTCTTGCATCTTTGAGGTTAACCCCCATAGATTTAAGGGTTTTAGCAGCAACCCCTGTACCTTCTCCGATTAAACCAAGTAAAACCTGTTCAGTCCCAACAAAATTGTGACCTAATCTTCGAGCTTCTTCCTGGGCAAGCATAATTACTTTTATTGCCTTTTCTGTAAAACGTTCGAACATTTTTTACTCCTATCTCTTCTTATACCAAAATTATACATTAAACATAAAAAGTTTCAATATGTTAAGAGGGATAAAATAAAACAAAACAGGTAAATTTCAGACTCAATTATAAAATTAATCTTTCAAACCTAAATCTTTTAAAAATCTTTCATTTTCAGACAAATTGAATATTGCATCTTCCTTGAACGGATCAACCACATTTTCACTGCCAAAAAGCTCATCAACAATATCATTGTGAGAATTATTTTCAGGATCGGACAATGCAAGACGCGTAAAATTATTTATATCAGTTTTGCGTTCATACAAATTAAGAGCATGCCTTGACAAACTTTTCAAAAAAGAATTTTTTGTCTCTTCTTTTAATGACTGAACCGGTGAACTCATAGGGAAACAAGAGTTTTCACAACGTTCTGCTTTTAATTGTTTAGCTAATTTTTTAAACATCACATCTCCCTGTTAATAATGTTATTATACATTATTTTAAAATTATTGCAAATTTTTATCCCGCAAATATCCAATAATTTCAGACCGAAAGCTTGATTATAAAATTTATTTAAACTAAAATAAAAATGCTGATTAAGAAAAGAGAAAGAGGCTAAAATGCTTGATATTAAACTTATTAGAGAAAATCCGGAGAAAATCAATGAACTTTTAAAACGCAGAAATCCGGAATTATCAATTGATGAAGTTATTCAAATTGATGAAGACAGAAGAAAAATTCAAACAAAAGCAGACGAGTTAAGAGCAAAAAGAAAATCCGAATCACAAAAAATCGGAATGATGAAGAAAAACGGAGAAAATACCGATGCAATTCAAGAAGAAGTCCGAGTTTTAGGTGATGAAATAAAAGAACTTGAAGAAAAACAAAATGAACTTGATTCTAAACAAAGAAATATCCTTCTTCATATTCCAAACATTCCTGATGAAACAACCCCAATAGGGCTATCAGAAGATGATAATATTGAAGTTTACAAATGGGGTGAGCCAAGAAAGTTTGATTTTGAGGCAAAAGCACACTGGGATATCTGTGAAGAAAAAAATCTTGTTGACTTTGAACGCGGTGTGAAACTTTCTCAATCAAGATTTACATTATACAGAGGCAAAGGCGCAAAATTAGAACGTGCTATAATTAACTTTTTCCTTGATTACCATTGCAGCGAACAAGGTTATGAAGAAATTCTTCCTCCGTTTATGGCAAATGCCGCAACCATGACAGGGACAGGACAATTGCCAAAATTTGCGGAAGATATGTACAAATGCGTTGATGAAGATTTGTATTTAATCCCGACAGCTGAAGTTCCTGTAACAAATATCTACGCCGGCGAAATTCTTACAGAAGACGACCTTCCAAAATATATGACAGCATACACACCTTGCTTCAGACGCGAAGCAGGTTCAGCCGGTAAAGATACAAGAGGCTTAATCAGAGTTCACCAGTTTAATAAAGTCGAGCTTGTAAAACTTTGCACACCTGAATCAAGTAAAGATGAGCACGAAAAATTAACTCAAGATGCAGAAAAAATGCTTCAATTGCTGGAACTTCCATACCGCCGTGAAGCATTGTCTACAGGTGATATCGGATTTTCTGCAAACAAATGCTGGGATTTGGAAGTTTGGATGCCATCTTACGGTACATATAAAGAAATCTCAAGCTGTTCAAATTACGGAGATTACCAGGCTCGTCGTGCTAATATCCGATATAAAGAAAAAGCAACAGGCAAAACCAGATTTGTTCACACAATCAATGGATCAGGTCTTGCTGTCGGCAGAACTTTTGCGGCTATTGTTGAAAACTGCCAGCAAGCTGACGGAACTATCGTTATTCCGGAAGTTCTTAGAAAATACACAGGATTTGACAAAATCTAAAAAATCTGAAATATTTAAACAAATAAAAAAGGCGGAAGTTAAATTCTGCCTTTTTTATATTTATTAAAAATATAAACTACATCTTGCCTTTATAGTTGCCTTTTTCAAGCTTGCCAAGCTTTTTAGCAGAATCGGATAAACTTGCCAAACCATCTAAAATACCATTTACAAGACTTGCAAATTTTGGATTAGACGAATGTTTTCTTAGCTCAATCTCCACTTTATCTTTCGAAAGAGTTGAACCAATCTCAAAACCTCTTCTATAGTCCTCCATATTATTGGCAACTTTTATTTTAATCCGTTGTCCACCTGTAAAATTTATCGGAGAAAATTGTATATTCATAAAACATCCTTATTTTAAATCTGTATGAATATTATAAACCAAGAAATATATTATTTTGCCTGTAAATTTACAAATATTTAAAAAATCTGAATATAAATATGTTATAATATAAATAGAATAGCATTTGAAGGATTTGAGAAATGTACGAATTTCCGTTTGAACTTGACGATTTTCAAAAAGAAGCGTGTAACACTATAGATGAAGGGAAAAGTGTTGTTGTCTGCGCACCGACCGGAGCAGGCAAAACTGTAATCGCTCAACACGCCATACATAGAGCACTTGAACAAGGCTGCAGAATATTTTATACAACTCCGTTAAAAGCACTTTCTAATCAGAAATTTTATGATTTTGGCGAAAAATACGGGGTAGACAAAGTCGGTCTTTTAACCGGGGACACTTCAATTAATCGTAATGCACAAATTGTCATTATGACAACAGAAGTTTTCAGAAACATGCTCTACGGTACAAATTTCGGAGCAGTAGCCGATAACTTAAAAGATGTAAGATATGTCGTTCTTGATGAAGTTCACTATATGAATGATGAGCAAAGAGGCACCGTTTGGGAAGAGAGTATAATATATTGCCCGACAAATATTCAAATTATCGCGTTATCTGCAACCGTTGCTAACTGTGATGAGCTAACAAACTGGATTAATACGGTTCATTCCAAAACAGAACTTATAAACACTGACTTTCGTCCTGTACCGTTAAGATTTTACTATTTCGACAGCTCACAACCGTTTAAATTATTACCACTTTTGACTCCTGACGGCAAATTAAACAAAAAAATCCGTCCGGAAAAGCCTCAATGGGCAAAAGGTAAAGACAAACGCAAAAAAACTTACGTTAAACAAATTATATCAAATCTTGCAGATAATGATATGCTTCCTGCGATTTATTTCACATTCTCGCGTAAAAAATGCGATGAGCAAATGGAAAAATGTGCAGGACTTGGTTTAAATACAAAAGCTGAACAAATTGAGATTAAAGCATTTATTGAAGAATTTATCGCTGACAATCCGCATCTTTACGGGAATAAACACATTGACTACCTTATCCAAGGGGTTGCTTCACATCATGCAGGACTTTTACCGGCATGGAAAAATCTTGTGGAAAAATTATTCCAAAAAGGTTTGATAAAAGTTGTATTCGCGACAGAAACACTTGCTGCGGGTATAAATATGCCGGCACGATCAACCGTAATAAGCGCCACAAGTAAACGTACCGATACAGGTCATAGAATGCTTACGGCAAACGAATTTTTACAAATGTCAGGACGTGCAGGTCGCCGCGGGATGGATGAAGTCGGATACGTAACAATTGTCGGAACATCATTCCAATCTCCAGAAGATGTGGCTGAACTTGTGCTAAGCGGATCAAACCCGTTAGAAAGCCGTTTCTCCCCAAGTTACTCAATGGTATTGAATCTGCTGCAAAGGTTCTCTCTTGATGAATCAAAGGAACTTATCTTAAAAAGTTTTGGATATTACTCATCTGACTTTAGACTGAAACCGATAATTTCGCAATTAGAAGAATTTGATAATGAAATAGGTGCCCGTACATTCATCTGCCCGCACAAACTTCCGGATGACAAAATTCTTGAATATGACAGACTCAGATATTTATATGTTCAAAACAGACAAACCTATAAAAAGATTCTGCGTCAGGAAAAGGCAAAACACAGACCGCTTTCTCCTGAAATTATTGAATTTGGCGAAAGAAACAAAGAAGATCTCAAAAAGCTTCAAAGCTATGCCTGTGATATTTGTAAACACTATAAAAAACACGCTAAAAATATTGAAGTAATAAAAAGAATCGAAAGCAAAAAGAAAAAACTTGAAAAAGAAATTGAAAAACAAAAGGACTTATACTGGAATAAATTCCTCGCACATCGATCTGTATTGATAGATTACGGATATCTGGAAAACGATTACCCTACAGATAAAGGCAAAACAACCTCTCAAATCCGTTCAGAAAACGAATTATTCCTTGCTGAAATTATATTCGCAGGAGTATTGGAAAATCTTACCCCTGCTCAATTAGCCGGGGTAATTTGTGCGATTACAACCGAAGAATTAAGGGTTGAAATCCCATATATTCCTTTCTCTGAACCGGTTAGAAAAACACTTAATCAAATTAGAAACATAAAGAAAAAATTATTCAAAGCTCAATCCCGCTACGATATAGAAGCTCCATTAAATATCAATCCTTACTTCAGTTCACTCATAGAACTATGGGTTGAAGGAGCGCAATGGGAAACCGTATCAGAACAAGTTGAAATGGGCGAAGGTGATATCGTAAGAGCTTTCAAACGAGTAGTTGATGTTTTAAGGCAACTAACTACTATTGACAATGTACCTGAAGCTCTTGTATTTACAGCAAGAGAAGCTATTGAAAAAATTCTTAGAGCGCCTGTTGATGTTGACTAATTTAGCCAAAGCCAATTAAACAAATTATTGACTTAATGTTATTTTTGAGATTTAATAAGTGTACAAAATACATTTATCAGACATCAGAAGAGGAAACGAATATGAGAATTACACAAATAAATGCCCCGGTCAGCACACTGACCAGTTTTGATGCCGGCTGCTGCAAGCCAAGAAAAAGTATGCCGCTATATACAAACAATTTACAAGCGGATACAGTAAGCTTTACATCTAACGGAAATAAAGCATTAAAGGAAGCTGTTGACTATGCTTTCTCAAAACTTACACAATACAGAACAAAAAAAGAACTTGGAACTTTTATAGGCAAATCCGGAGATGCAAATGTTTATTTAAAAGAAACATTACTGGGTAAAAGAGCTCAGCTTTGCTTAACGGACGGGGATTTTAACGGAAAAAAAGTTGTAAATCTTGAAATTTCAAGAGAATTAAATAAACCAGCAAAGGTGAAAGATAATTATAATGAAATTTCACCAAAGGAAGCGGAAGAAATAGCTGTAAAATACTTAAAAGACTTAAAATAATATACATTTACCCCAAAATGAAACCGCCTGAATTCAGGCGGTTTTTCCTTATACCTACAAAGCATAGAAGTTAAGAAATAGTGTAACTTTACCACTATTTAGTTTTGTAAAACCCTTGCTATCAAAAGGATTGAAGTATTTGTAAAAATATGTTACAATAATAGTAGGAACACCCTATTTGCCCTCATAGGTCTCTGACGAGTGTTATTCCCCACACCACTCTAAAAACAAAAAGGTATCCGAGTTACTTAAAAGTCAGGTGACACCATGGATACGCTTATTGAAAGAAAAGAATTTATCGTTCCGATAAGGACATGCGAATATGTTCTAACTATTTCGCTTTTTACGATTTTAGTCCTTACACATACGATTTGCCAGCCTCCGCTCTTGGCTAATGATTTACTTGCAAACAGCGCCGTGACAACTCCTACACTTATAGATATAACAACGCAAATTAAAGAAGAAATGAATCCGCAAATAAGAAAAGAAAAATTTGATACAAGAATAAGCACTAAATATAAAGGTTCCAAAGTCAACAATATTGCCGACGGAGTCAAACATATAAAAATGGTCAAATACTATAACGGAAAACCTGTAAGATTAAATATTATTGAAATTAATAGTAAAGTAGCATCAGATTATGAAGTAAAACCTGCAATCGCATCAACTACACTTCCGCATAAAAAATCTATAAGGGGAATCGCACAAAATACAAATTCTATCGCGGCAATTAACGGAGGATTTTTCAAACCTCAGACAGGTGTTCCTTTAGGTACTCTTATGATTGATAAAAAAATCTACACAGGCCCGATTTATGACAGAGTTGCGCTTGGAATTTTCGAAAACGGCTATGATGTAGGCAGGGTTCAGCTTGATGCAAAAATCACAGGTAATAAGCAGATAATAAAGATAGATAATATAAACCAGCCAAGAATGCTATCCTCATATATTTTAGCTTATACTAGGGATTGGGGAAGCTACGCTCCTGCTTCACCTCAGTATGGTGTCCAGCTGCAAGTAGTTGGAAATAAGATAGTGAAAGCTTCTGCCAATCCCCTTTCTATTCCTGAAAACGGCTATGTTATTGTAGGTCCGAAATCTCAACTTAGCAAACTTTACGGGGCAGAATCAGTAGAGGTAAATATTTCAACAAACCCGAAATGGGAAAACGTTAAACATATAATAAGCGGAGGACCGTATCTTGTCAAAAATGGAGAAGTTTTTGTTGATATGACGGCACAAAAGTTGCAGTCAATCGGAGGAAGGAACCCAAGAACTGCAATTGGCTACACAAAAGATAATGATTTGATATTAATCGCCGCAGATGGCAGGGAAGGAAGTTCAATAGGGCTTACTCTTATGGAACTTGCAAACTTAATGAAAACTTTAGGCTGCACCAACGCAATCAATCTTGATGGCGGCGGTTCAACCGTAATGTATGTAAAAGGCCAGATTGTAAATCGTCCGCAACAAGCAGGAGGCATAGCGCTATCAAATGCTCTGGTTATTTCTCAAAAAGCTCAAAACCAAACTAATTAAAGATTTTGCGACCTTCGGACAGCTGCGAACTTATGTACTGTAGCTTATTTAATTTTTGGTTTCCAAGGATAACCTGTCCAAGTTCTCCAACCATTTCGCCTGATTTTTTCCCCGCAGGATTGTCCACACCCATATACACCGTTTGTTTTACAAACCCCGCCGGTATAAACCCTGTCAATACACCCGTTACAATCACCATTTGGATATTCCCAGCCATACATATGAACATTACCGTCAAGCGTAATAATATAAACAAAAGTATCAATACCAACAACATTAGGTCCTTTTCCGCTTCCGTTTATATCAACCAGAATTTCCATTCCCCCACCACTGGATAAGCCCCAATTTTCAGCATATCCGTTTGCATTTATCTGCATACAGGTACCGTCTAACAATTCAATTGCGGTATAAGTATAATTTGGCGGATTCCCGACAGGATTAAAATGAGTCCTGATGGGGTTTCCACATAAATCTATATAATAAACATTATCTTTATAAGTTCTTGGAGGATTTTTTCCATCCATACACATCTTTATAGGTTTATAAGCACCAATTCCCTTGTTATCATAAACTTGCACAATCTTCATATGCTTTTTCATTTGCTCAACAAGCTTATCGGTATAAATCCAATGATGATCCCAAACTGGGATATAAAGTTCTGTACCGGTAAAATCATCAACATCATACTCGTTCAATATACTTTTCATGCACTGAGCAAGTTTTGAATAGTTCTCCTGCAGTTTTGCCTCAACTTCGTGACGGCGATACATCTGAATTAGCCCCGGTATTGTTAATGCCGCAACAACACCAATAACTCCAAGAGTTATCAAAACTTCAGATAGGGTAAAGGCAAATTCCACGCAACCGAAAGCCCCTGTTTTAGGCTTTAAAAAGGTACCCCCCCCCGCAAATCGACACTATTATTAGGTTTTAACATTACACTCTCCTATATCAAACTACTACTTAATTTTAATAATATCCGTAATTAAATCTTGAACATTTTTATCCGCCCTGATTGATTTTGCAAGATTAGCAGACTCAAGAGCCTTATCATAGTTCTGTTTATTATAGTAAATAACCGCACGGTCAAAATGTATCAAATATTTTTCATCATCAGTATTGGCATAAGACTCACCATCGTTTAATAATTTTAATGCAGATTCGTAATCGCCCATATCTACATATACAGAAGCTAAATTTACATAACCTGCTGCCATTTTAGGATATTTTTGAATATAAGTTTTAAATTCATTCAGTTTGCGCTGCAACCTCACATCATCACTTCCCATAATTAATGGTGCATAATAAAAAGTTTCACTGTGCAAATCTTTCACGTTTGAAATTGTCGGTTCTATCCTATAAAGAAGAACAAGTGTTTTCAAATCGCGCAGGGTTAAAGTTTGATCTTCAGTTTTGTAAAAATAGTAATAATCCTTACCCAAATCCGAATCCTGCATAGAATACATCAAATCTCCCGGATTATCACTATGACCCATTATTCCAAGAGTATGACCAACCTCGTGCAATGCTGTATTAAAAACCTCACGCGGAGAAAAATTATTTTTCAGCGGATTTGTCTTATAAAAGGTCAAAACCATTTGTTGTAAAATCTTATTATTATCAATAGACGGGTCAGTATAAGCTACAGTATATTTGCAGACCCCATTTTGACAAAGATCAGGCGGCACATCTTTAAATCTTATTAAAATCTGCGCATCTTCTTTGGAGCTGGCATCTTTGAATTTTACAAAATTAGTCCGCGCTGTCCATAAATTCAAAGCTTTATTTATATTTTGAATATAATACTCAGGAACAGAATCCTTATCTTCAATATACACAGAAAGCGGAAAAGATTTTATATCCCACCTTAAAATATCACTGCCAAGCGCTGCATTATGAATATAATTATTTTCAATTCCTTCCATCAATTTATAGCGCAATGCTACAGCCTGAACTTTTGCGTATTTTGAAGCTTCATCCTCAATCTTTGAATTTGCCATATCATAAAGCTTTTTTTGAACAGAATAAACAGGTTTTGCTTTAGTTAAAGCGAGCACATAATAAAACCTTGCCAAAATTCCTTTTGAATCCGCAAATAAAGACTTTTCAAAATATGGCAGAGCCTGTTCATACTGCCCCTCGTTATAAAGCCCTCTTGCTTTATTATAATTATACATAGCCGAAAACGGCGACTTATAAACAAGCGCAACCAAAAGTACGACAAATAATATACCAAGTAAAACTTTACGCATTAGATTTCTCTGCCAAATCCCTTTCAAGCTGCTGCGCAAGCGCTCTGGTATCTCCTTTTAACTTGAAATACTCCGCAAATTTTGCAGTAGTTTTGATATTAATACTACGACCGTTTTTATCCTTATGCTTTGAAACCAAACCTTTTTCAACAAGCTCTGCAACATGTTCATACGCTGCTGAACGTAATTTCACAAGCTCGGTCTGTCTGATAGGCTCTTTTAAGGCTATAACAAGAAGAGTTCTTAAAACAGCAGGTGATAAATCTATCGGACAAATTTTTTCCACAATATCACTGTAATCTTCTTTTACCTGCAAAATATACCCGTTTTCATCATCAATTTCCAAAGCCCCGTCTCGTGATGCATAATCCATAATTAATTCAAGAATAGATTCTTCAACAAGTTCCGGTTCAACATCAAGATATGCTGCAATTTCATCTAGTGACAAAGCTTTTGCGGTGACAAAAAGAACCGCTTCAATTCTGGATTTCAACTGCTGCATTTTCTTTTCCTCCGCCTTTTACAACATACAGGTCTGAATAAAACTCTTTTTGCTCCAATTCATAATCTGTATCTCTGCTTAAAAATAACAAAGCAAGATACGCACTGATTTTATCCATACCTAAAATAGTTAACTCATTAAGTTCAATTTTATCCTGATGCGCAAAAATTTGCTCTAAATTATCTTTCAATTTTAGAACAGATTCTTCAATATACTCTTCATGAGCCATTGAGACGATTTCATCAGGAGTGAGCCTTGAATAGTTTCTGACATGGCGTTTTGCACGCTCATGAGCACTCTTCATTGAAGCTCGTTTTTCAAGTTTTTCATAAAATTCAAGTTGTTTAATCAAGTCTTTCAAAGTTACAACACGGTTACGGTTCAAGCGAATACTTGTACGTCTTTGTAGAGCTTCATCAAAACTAACAACATTACTTGTCGGAATAAACTCTTGTCCTTCATCAGGATATTCAACAATAAACCCGTCATCATCATACAAAACATTATCTTCAGGCTGGTCCTGGAACTCTTCTAAAGATAGTCCAGCAAGAACATTTGACTGCAATCTGCATAAAATAGATGCAAACAGCAATGTACGGCTCGCAACACGCAAATTCAGCGACTTTAATTCAATCATTCTTTGAAGATATTTTTCCGTAACATCAAGAATATCAATATTCCACGGATCAATCTTACCCTGTTTTGCCATATCAACAAGGATTCCGATACCGTCATTGGCATCAAATTCTCCGGATTTTCCGTATATTGAGGATTCCAAATCCTGCGCATTTATAAGATTATTATTCATCGTCATCTCTTAATTTTACACCTGTAACTTTTGTTTTGCCCTTTTCTTTCTGGGTAACACCGATTGTTCTGTTTGCAGCCTCAATCATTGGTCTTCTGTGGCTTACAACGAGGAATTGTGTTTCGGAAGACTGCTTTTTAATCATTTCGGCAATTCGTTCAACGTTCATAGTATCTAAACTTGCATCAACCTCATCAAGAGCATAAAACGGTGCAGGAAGATACTTCTGGATAGAAAATACCAATGCAAGTGCCGTTAAGGCCTTTTCTCCGCCTGATAAAGCCCCTAATTTATTATTTGTGGTTTTATCTCGAGGTTTTGCCTCAATTGTCATGCCGGCAGATAACGGATCACTTTCATTTTCCAAAATCAAACGACCTTCACCTTCTGACAATTGGTGATAAATATCTTTGAAATTTTCATTAATAGCAGTGAAAGTAGTCATAAAGGCTTCTTTTTTCTGCTGTTCAAACCCGTTCATCTTATCTAAAATAGACTGACGCTCGGTTGAAAGGGTTTTAATCTGGGTATCAAGTTCTTCTTTTCTAGCGGCTTTTTCTTCATAAGAAACAATCGCGCGCATATTAACATCCCCTAATTCCTGCATACGCTTATCCAAACGTTGGATTTTAGCATTCAATTCATCAATAGAAATCTGAACAGGCTCAAGTTTTTCAACATCTACGCCTGAATTTTCCAAGAACTCGGAAGCTTCTTTTAGCTGAGGTTCAAGTTCTCTGCGGCGGGATTTGAACGATTCAATCTGTTCATTAATCCGGTCAATTTCAGAAGATTTTACTGCGCTGCTTGTCTGCAAATCAACCAAACTCTTATGAATTTCTTCTTTTTGTTTCACAAGTTCTCCGATTTTTGCATCAATTACAGCAATTTTATCAGATAGGGTATTTAATTGTTCCTCTAATTGAATGATTTCTGCTTTATATGTCTCTTTATCTTTTTCTAAAGACTCATTATTCTTTGTTATATTTTTAATATCGTCTTCTTTAGAGATAATTAACTGCTCATTGAATTTTATAGTTCCGTTATACCCATTAATCTCGTTATTAACATTCATCAAGCTATTATTCAAGTGACGAATTTCATCTTCAATTCCTTGAGTTTTCTCTTTCAAATCCTTTAAATCTTTGTCATTTAAAAGACTGTCAAGTTCAGCGAGTTTATCCTGTGCTTGCTGAATCTTGTCAGATAAATCAACACGTTTTGCTTCAATTTTATCAAGTTCAGAATTTAGTTTTTCAATCTGAGGTTCGTTTTCAGCAACAAAAGTCTTCTTTGATTCCAGAAGATTTTGACTGCTTTCAAACTGGGATGTCATATTAGAAAGCTCAATTTTGGCTTTTGAATACTCTGTTGAAGATGAAGAATAAGTAACTCTGATTTTATCAAGTTTTTCTTCAAGAGCTTTTTTATTAGCTACGGCTTCATCATATTTCTTCTGCAATTCATCTAACTTAGCTTTAGCATTTTCAAGCTCTTTATCGTCATTTTGTCCGAATCCGAAAATTGACTTTTTGACATAGCCGCCTGTAATTGCTGAAGATTTTTCATATAACTTACCATCTAAGGTTACCATACGATATTTGCCCATCAACTGCTCAGCAGCCTCAGCATCTTCCACTATCAAAGTATCGCCAACCGCGTAGAAAAATGCGTCAAGATAAATATCATCAAAATCTACAAGATTTATAGCAAAATCGATTACCCCGCGATTTTTTGGTAATTGAAGTCTTCCGGGAGCTTTTTTAACCTTATTCAAAGGAATAAAAGTGGCTCTGCCGGCTCTTGAAGAATTAAGCAATTCCATAGCAACATAAGCAGCATGAGTATCATCGACAACAATATGCGCCAATCTTCCGCCAAAAGCGATATCCAATGCTAGTGAATACTCTTCATCAACTGTCCCTAACTGCATCAATGGAGCATGAACCCCTTCAAGATTAGCGTTCATAACAGTCGTTATAGGGATACTTGAACCTGATGATGACATTGCACGTCTTTGAGCTTCCATATCAGAAAATTTACGATAAGCTGCCCTGACATCATGATCATAATCCTCAATGGCAGTTTTAGCATCATCGAGCTGCTGCATAGTTTTGGTCTGAATTTCTTTTAATTCATCCATCTCTTTTTTTAGATTATTAACCTCAAGTTCTTTTAAGGATTTATCGTCACCAAAATTAGCTTTCGCATTTTCGGCTTGTTCTATAAATGTCTTAGCTTCTTCTATTTCTTTTTTTAGATTTTTTAAATCATTTTCTTTTGGTAAAGACTCTTTTAACAATTCATTGTCTTTATCTTTTAAAGAGTCCAAATTGCGGGAAACTTCGTTTCTTTCCTGAATATACTTATCTGCAGTAGAGCTTAAACCCGAAATATCTGCCAACTTTTTCGATAATTCGTCTTTTTTCTCTTTTAATTGGGTTTCAATAATACCGATTTTATCGTGAGCTAACTTGATATTAAGTCTTTCATCTTCAATTTTCTTTTTATAAGTTTCAATACCGTTTTTAGCATTCTCAACCGATTGAAGCCCTTTTTGAATTTGGGTATCAGAATAATCTATAGCATTTTTCTTTGTCTGAATACGTGCTGATAAATCACTCTGAGCATCTTTAAGGCGGTTGCGCTCTTCTTCGCCTTGCTCTTTTAGCTTTTCGTCAAGTTCTTTATATTTCTCATTAATAAGTTTTATTTTCTCGTCTAAATCTTTTTTATTAGACTGTTCCTCTTTTAGCTTCTTATTTGATTGGAGAATATTTTCATGCGCAAGTTCAAGGTTTCGTTTCAAGTCAAAAAACTTAACCGTACTGATTTGAGATTCAAGCCCTGATTTTTCCTCTTGAAGCTTTTTATACTTTAATGCGACCTCACGTTCTGCCTTTAGTTGTTCAAGAGTTTTTTCAACTTCTGACAAGATTAATGCTGCCGCCTCAACTCGCTGCTCAACGGTTTTTAATTCTCCGGTTGCCTGATCTATACGTCTGTCAAAATCTGCAACCCCCGCGATTTCATCAATTATGCCGCGGCGAACTTTAGATGAACACATTACAATGCTGTTAACATCACCCTGCATCATTACGTTATAGCTGTTCGGGGTAATATTATATTTCTCCAAAATACTTCTGATATTAGTTAAAGTATCAATTTTATCATTGAGGTAATACGTACTTGCAAACCCTTGACTAGTCTTTTTAATTCTTCTGGCAACAGAAAGCTCCTGATTATCTCCGGTATCTCCGAATATAACCTTTACCATAGCTTCATTTTTATTGTTAAATGTTGTGATGAAATCAGAAAGATTTTCAATACGCAATGCGCTTCCTGTACGAAGACCAAGTGCAAACATCACACTATCTATAATGTTGCTTTTTCCTGATCCGTTTGGTCCTGATACAGTAGTAAACCCTTTTAATAATGGGATATCTGATTTATTCGCGAACGATTTAAAATTATCTATTTCCAGTTGTTTTATGTACATAATTCTACCCAAGTATAATGTATTGTACCATTATGACAGATAAAACACCGGCATGTCAAAAGTATTTAATATTATTTACAAACGCAGTTTAATTTGTTTCAAGATCCTGATATTCTTTAGCGAATGCAGGGTTAACCGCAAGCCATTTGAAGGTTTGTGATTCGATTTCCGGAATATCAATAACAAAAGTTCCGCCGTAACGACCGCGTGAAAATACTAAATAACCTTCTTTTGCAAGGTTATGAAAAGCTTTCCTTATCGTGTTAGGACTTAAATCAAAATGTTTTGATAATTCTAATATAGACGGTAATTTATCACCAATTTCGTACTCCTGCGCAATCATACGCTTTATTTGATTTTGGGTTTTCTCATAGTGATAAAATGCTGCATCTTTAGCCGGTGCAAAAATAGAAGTTTCCGACTTGTAAGCAGAAACAGAACCTCCCGGGATTTTGATAACAGTAGTACCATATCTACCGCGGCGCGCTAACAAAATTCCACGGTCTATCAATACTTTTAAAGCATCATGCACTGTCTTTAAACTAGCTTTTAAGGCTTTTGACAAAGAAGCATGAGCAGGCATTCTATCTCCTACTTTTAAGTTATTTATAATATAATTCTCTAAATCTTTTACTACCATATCTACAAGGGTTTCAGAAGTCTGCGAAGCTGTTGATTCAACCTCAAAATCAAGAGTCATAACTGTCCAGCCACTGTCTTTTGCGTTTTTAAACCTATGACAGATAATATTTTTTGCAGCAAGTGCCTCCAGGGCAAGTCTTGTAGTATTAACTGAATATCCGATAATTGTTGCAACGGTTCTTGATGATGGCAGCTGAGAACCGGCCTTAAACCCGTCTGTTAGAATATATCTTTTTATTGATTCCACAGCCAAATCACGTTTAGAAGTCAATTTCCTCAAAGTTGAAGACTGCTTTTTGTAATCTTTTACTAAAGTACCGATACATTGTTTGGACTCAACATAACCCAAATCTTCAATATATCTCAAAGCATTCTGCATCGTACCGATACTCACCCCGAGCTTATAAGCAAACTCAGCCTTTGATGGCAGAATATTATTTTCCTCAATTTTACCGGAGGCTAAATACTCTTTAATCCAACCGGCAATCCATTTCCCGATAACTACAGACTTCGATTCATCAATATTTTTTAAATCAGGAAGTTCTGCCATAATTTCAGAAATATCAATCTTTACAAGTTCCGATTTTTTCGGAAATAAATAATTTTCTTTTGAGTTCATAAATTTCTACCTATTTTCGTTTTAATAATATACTATTTGTAAAAAAACATCAAGATATTTTTTGCTAGTTTTTGTAGTTTTATTACAAATAAACGATTGACGAAAATCAAAATTCAACAGATACTGATATTATGGAAAAGCAAAAAGTTATAGCTCTCGTGGATTGTGATTCGTTTTTTGTATCGTGTGAACAAAAACGAAACCCTGAATTAAAAGGGAAAGCCGTATGCGTATTATCCAACAACGACGGTTGCGTAATCTCACGCTCCCAAGAAGCTAAAATTGCAGGGGTAAAAATGGGTGAGCCGTTTTTTATGGCAAAAAAAGATCACTCTAAAGTAACCTATATAACTGCTGATCATGAGTATTATTCACAGGTTTCATCTCAAGTTATGTCGATATTAAAAGACTTCAGCCCCTATGTACAGGTCTATTCGGTAGATGAAGCTTTTGTTGATTTTACAGGACTCAAAAAGCTTTACAAAAAGAATTACAGAACTCTTGCAATATATTTAAGAGAAAAAGTGCTAAAAGAAGCGGATATTCCTGTATCAATTGGAGTTAGTACTAGCAAAACACTGGCTAAGCTTGCATCTGACAAAGCTAAATCTTCAACCTGCGGTGTTTATCTGATAGGTAAAAGAAAAATACAAAAAGAACTTAAAAACACTAATATTGAAGAAATATGGGGAATAGGCAGAAGATTAACACTAAATCTGAAAAAATTTGGGATTTTAACAGCTCAAGAATTAGTTGAAAAATCCGACAGTTGGCTCAATTCAAAAATAGGTATCCACGGAATAGAAATGCGCCATGAGCTTTTAGGTGAAATGGTTTCTATGGTTTCAAACAAAGAAAGAGTTCCGAAATCTATCCAAAACACAAGAGCTTTCGGCATATTCACATCAGACTTTAATTTCATTAAAAACGAATTGAATAGACACATTCACACATCTTGCAGAAAACTGCGTTCATACAATACAAAATGTCTCCAAGTCGGTGTAATGTTGAGAACAAAAGATTTTAAAGTATTTTATACAAAGAAAGATTTAATAGCTCCATCTGACTTTGAACTTGAAATATCAAATACGGCAATCGAACTGCTAAAAGAGATTTATAACCCGCAAATTATATATAGAAGTACAGGAGTTGTTCTTGAAAAAATAGGTGAACAAGGTGCTGAACAGCTTTCACTGTACGCTGATGCAACAGAAGAAACAAAAAAGAAAAAACTTGCCCAATGCTTTGACAAGCTTGAATCAAAATTTGGGAAAAATATTGTTCAAACAGGATTTTTGAAAAAATAGACAGCAAAAATTATTTTTTTGAGTTTTAATAATAATCAAAAGGAATAAATATGCGCATAAATAAAATAAACACAAATACAGCTGCTTTTGGCTCTTCTGAACAAAAACAAGGATTTTTAGACCAGATACATGCCAGAACAAAAAATTCTGCGGACATGACTGATACCATTGTTGTTCCAAGAACGATTTTCAAGGGATATCTCGGAATTATGTCCGGCACAACACTGCTTACTCTCGGCGGGCTCCTAAATAAATATTCAAAACTATCTAAAACGTTAAGTTTTGCAGGGGCGCTGACTTCAATGTACGGAACCTGGGCTTTTGTAAGACCGTTTATCCTAAAAGACAGTAATGGCGTTGAAAAAACTAAATAAATTAGATTTTCTTATCAAACTTTATCGTTATAGGGACAAGAATTTGATAATTATGTAAAAATCCTAACTGCTGCAATTTACAAGCCAGACTATTCACAAAACTTAAATCCTTACTGCCGGCATTCATTTCGGTAAACTTTGAATCAAAGTTATAAACATCATAAACATATCCGGTAACAGAACCGTCAGGCTGCTCTTTTAAACCGGTCAATGTGCAACCGTTTATGGCTCGCTTTAAATCTTTTGTATCATTTGCAGTCACAACAAACTTAAATGCAGGGTTGCCGTTTTTATCTTTTATTTTGCCGCTCTTCCAATCCTGAACCGCCTGTTTTATATTTTTTGAATTGCTCAAATCCTGTGCCAATTCACTATTTTGTGAATATATAAAAATACGTTCAACATTAGATTTTGGAAGCTTTAAATTCTTTCTAATATTTGCAATATCCTTATTTTTCTTAATTATATAATCCTTATTCGATTTTAACTCAGAAGGTTTGCATAATGAGATATTCATCAGAGCTTTTGCATTAGGGCAGCTAATATTAGCCAACTTATTTAAACCTTTTAAATAGTCTGCCGGAGTTTTCCCTATAATCGGTGAAATCATAATACTATTTTGCACAATAAATATCCCCTTGTATCTATATAAACATTTTTATCTGAGAAAAAATGCTAATATTATCTAAAATATTAAGGATTATTTCATTGCTGTTTCAAATTAGTGCAGCCCCCGATCTGAAAAGATATCAAAGGTATAATCATTCCCCGATGAAAATAACCTGTCGTCGTGTCCTTTTAGCTTTAGTTCCATTTTGTATTCAATAGCATTGTTATTGGTTCCGGTCCTTTTAATCCCGGAAGAACCCCACGCTGAAGCAAATGAAGAAAGAGCATCTTCAAAACCTTTGAAATAATCCATACAGGTAGGATATTTATATTTTGACAGAATCTGCTGTTTTGCGCTCGGAGCAATTACAGCAGCAACAGTCTCCGAACCTTTATCATTAATTTTTGCTAAAATTCGAGTAGAAGTTTTTACGTAGTCATTTTCTATAATAGATTTCAATAAAAATTTTTCTACCACATCTTTTGAATCGAAAAGTCTCATCAATGAGGATACTTTTGATTTTTCAGAATCTAAAAGTTCTATATAATCATCATATTTTGAAAGATAGCCTAGAGCGAAATCTTTATCAGGAGATTTTTCCATAATTCTTTCAAGGATTTCAGGATTTCTCACAAAAGATAAACTTTCAGGATAATTATTAACAAGTTCTGAATTTATAATATGCTGACCCGCCCGATTTTTATCTACACTTCCATCCGGAAGCCTATACAAAGCTATAGCTTGCCTGTACATTGGGTTATCAGCATCATTATTTCTGTAGTAATTATAAGTATCCCATCTGGTTATGGCAGCTTCCAGCTTTGTTTTATTAAAGGCATCACCATTTGCACTTTCAGTAATAAGCCTTGATAAATATTCAGCATTAGAAGTCTTTACAGGATCAAGCGAATTTGGACGATATTTTAAACAAACGCCGGCTATACCGGTCATATCATTTTTGTACAATATATTAATAGATTCATCAAAAGAATCCTGCAAACTATTTAACCTAAAAACACGCTGCTGCTCAAGTTTATAAGCCTCAGCGGCCTTTTTACGTTCGATTTCATTTAAGATTTCTGTTCCTTTTGGCTTAAAATCATCCGAAGTTAAGTGAGAAACACCTTCTTTTAACGAGAGTTTACCATCATGAATATTATCAAGATGGCTTAAAAACTTACCAAGAGCTTTTATATCTTCCGGCGCAAACCGGCATGAGTCAAATAAAATAATTCGCTCCAGAATTTCCTCATTATTACCGATTTCCGTTCCAGAATAATAAGCCAGACGAGCTTTTAAATCTTCTATACCTGCCCTGTCATAATTTCTTTTTGCTGCCTCAATCTTATCACCCATTGAAACAATATGTTTAATTTTTTCAGAAGGCTTTTCAAACTTATACTCTGAAGAAGCCAGAGAACTTAATGAAATCGATAACCCTCTATCTTCATAAACAATTTCAGAAGCCTTTTTACCTTCTACATACTGATTTTTTAGTACCGACAATACAAAATCATCGTAATTTACAGCCAAAAGCTTCAAATCAGTTATTGTAACCTGTGGAGATTTAACTTTTCTTTGTTCCGGAACCGCTGAAAATCCATGAACAAATTTCAAATCTGAATATTTTTTGATAATAGCTTCATGAATAGAATTTGCAAGTCTTATATAAAGTGCATCTTTATCAATATCATATTTAGAGGAAATATCCTCTAAGGCTTTTAAAATAAACGAATCAGATAACTCAAAAACTGCATCTTTTTTTTGAGCAACTATTAATCTGTCAAATTGTTCATAGAAATCTCTGGTTAAGGTATCCGTAAACTTTTTTGCAATAACATTTTCAGGTCTTGGCGGAACCTTTATTTTAGGGTAAACCTCTGCAAGTTCTTCCAGATTATTAATCCCATTCAAACCGGAATAATATTCTTTATATATCCTTGGCAAATTAAAATCACCCTTTGACACAGCTGATTTTAACTTATTTATCAACTGAAAGTCAGTCTTATCATCAATCTCAACTTTTTTAGGTTTTTCTGGTTTTGATTTAATTTTTGCAAGCAGGTTAAACTCTTTTCTTAACTGATTTACAATACTTTGTTTTTGTTCAAGATTTAAATTTGGCTGCGAGAGGGTTTGCTGAATCTGCTCCAAAATATTTTGCTGCTTCTGCATTTTATAGCGAAATTCTCCGATTAATTTCTGCAAAATACGAGTTGCATAATCATCAGCATCAAATTTTCCGACTTCATTTTCCATAATATTTGAAATCTGTTTTAAAAGTTTGCCTATTTCCAAATCAATATTCCCCCCTTTAGGTACAACATTATAAGCAGCACCAAAATAAAGCGGAGAAACTTTAGGATAAGAAACCTCAGCTACAGGTTTGATTTCAACAGTGCTAGATTCAGATTTTTTCAAATCTGGACTATTTCTACGATATGTAACGACCGAGGGTAATGTAATTTTCATAAAACTATTCCTTAACAAAAATATTAATAACTGTAACAAATTTTATTTGCCCAATTTTAAATAAATACTGCAAAATTGTTACATAAAAGACAGACTTTTATGGTACCACAAAAACAAAACAGATTCACCTGAAAGAGATGGGCACTTATATACCAAATTCCACTAAATGAAAAAATGCACGTCATTGCGAGCGACAGCGAAGCAGTCCCGAAAATTTTATTCA
>OHGK01000746.1_pt1 | contig 20425 bp, 20 predicted proteins | sample 1567671 | NCBI WGS metagenome assembly OHGK01 (sample SAMEA3879577, study PRJEB24766) | human gut metagenome | biome: human-associated habitat; feature: feces | place: USA | collected 1985/1987 | reverse complement strand
TTCCTTACATAATCTTTATATCCGTATAAAGATATTAATATTTTCTTTATATCCGGCAGATAATTTGCCTAAAATTAAACTGTAATTTCTTTTAAAGCTTCGATATATTTTATTGCATAAACTGCACCGACAGCGCCATCTGAGGCTGCAGTTATAACTTGTCTTAATGGAGTTACTCTGACATCCCCTATTGCAAAAACTCCGTCAATTGAAGTTTTCATAGTTTCATCAGTTACAATAAAACCTCTTGAATCTTGGGCAACCTGTCCGCTAAATCCGTCAACATTCGGAGTAATTCCGATATACGGAAATATTCCGTTAACTTGAAGCTCTGATATTTCTCTTGTTTTAACATTTTCAAGAAGTACAGAATTAACTAAATCGCTTCCTTTAACTTCCCGTACAACCGAATCCCATACAAATTCAAGTTTTTCGTTTTTAAAAGCTCTTTCTTGTACAATTTTGTCGGCTCTTAATTCATCTCTTCTATGGATTAGATAAACCTTTGAGGCAAATTTTGTTAAATACATTGCTTCTTCAACTGCAGAATTTCCTCCGCCTACAACTGCAACAACTTTATCTTTATAAAATGCTCCGTCACAAACTGCACAATAGCTGACTCCGCGTCCTACAAATTCATTTTCTCCCGGGACCCCGAGTTTCATAGGCTTTGCTCCGGTTGCAATGATAATTGTTTTAGCTTTAAATTCTGCTTCTTTTGTTTTTATGGTTTTGGGATCGGACACAAGATCAATGGATTCAATTTCTTGCATTGGAAATTTTTTTATTCCGAATTTATCAGCATGTTCTTCAAATTTTTCCATTAAATCAAATCCTCCGATAGTTGAAAATCCCGGATAATTTTCCAGTTCAAGGTAATTTGATGGTTGTCCGCCTAACATATTAATGTCTACGATTGCTGTAGACACTGCACCTCTTGATGCGTATATTCCAGCTGCAAATCCTGCAGGTCCGCCGCCTAAAATTACTGTGTCAAATTCAAAAGTTTGCATATTTATTTATCCTCAATTTTCTGTAATGCTCTGTCCTGAAATCCTTTCTCCTGTTATTTCATATTTTGCGGTTTCAGTTTTTCTTATACTGCCGTCAACATCAGATAAGGTCTCAAGCTTTATTATATCAACTCCGGTAAACTTATCTCCTGATATGGTTATTTTAACTGTATCCGATAACATTTTATTACCGTATTTACCGTTTTTTGTAAACTCAACTCTATTGTTAGATACATTTTGTATTTTTACTTCGGCTGAAGCTCCTGAAAACGGGTTGTTTAATTTTATGACGTTATTATCCTGTGATAAGTTCCATAAATCAAGTCCTTTTTGTTTAAATGTTACAGGAGAATCTGTAGCAGTTCTGGTTGAGACAACTCTCCAACTGCCAAAAAATGTATTCGGAACTTTTTCAATTCCGCCTTTTAATAGTACACTTTGTTCGGCTGCTACAGATATATTCAACATGCCACAGAATAATCCTGATAGGATTAGGCAATATATAATTAGTTTTTTATAAAATTTCTTTATCATAAGATTTTGTCCAATTATTAATATAAGAAATTTTGTGATTATATCAACTCAGAATTTGATACAGCTGCCATTTTAGCCTGAAGAGTTTTTGCCGAATCTTCATAGCCGGCTCTTCCCATAAGTGCGTATGTGTAATTCTTAGCCTGCTCAACACCTGGTTGATTAAAGGTATTAATATTATATAGCTCACCGGCAATAGCAGTTTGAACTTCTAACATATATAAAAGTTGTGCAACATTATACCCGTCAACTTTTGGTAATGTTATTGTTACTGTTGGACGTGCATAATCTGACAGCGAAACTCGGGTAGAATCTGCTTCTGCATTAATCAGGTCATTGATTGTTTTCCCGCCAAGATAACCGATTCCTGTATATTCAAATATTTTTGGAATCTCAAGAGTTGTATTAAACTCCTCAACTCTTATAAAGTTGATAATTTTATCATTAGGTCCTTCATTGTACAGCTGAATTTGAGAGTGCTGATCTGTAGCACCAAGTGCTTTCACAGGTGTCGGGCCGACATGTTTATGATTTCCCTGTAGATCTTCTTCTTTCCCTAAGGATTCGGCCCAAAGCTGTACGTACCAGTCTGATACGTATTTCAATCTGCTGGAATATGGCATCATAACTGAAATGTTTTTATCTTTTTTAGTGTCCATAAGGTATTGAATTAAAGCATTTTGTGCTGCGATATTTTCATTAATATCTGTGTTTTTTAATGCTAAATCCATATCTTTTATGCCGTTCATGATTTCGTCAATATCTATTCCGACAAGAGCGAATGGTAATAATCCTACAGCAGAAAATACAGAAAATCTTCCGCCGACATCATCTGGTACAACAAATGTTTTGTAACCTTCTTGTTCTGCGATTTGCCTTAGTACTCCTGTTTGTTTATCGGTTGTTGCTACGATATTTTTTCTGTATTCGTCTTCCAGTTCTTTTTGTAAACGGTCTTTGATAATCATAAATTGTGACATTGTTTCTGCGGTTGAACCGGATTTTGTTATGACATTAACTAAAGTCTTTTTTAAATCCAAAATGTCCAAAAGTCCGTTCATAGAGTCAGGATCAATATTATCTAAGAAAAAGATTCTTGGGAAATTGTCTCTTTGTTCTGGGGTTAACAAGTTCCAGTATGGTTTTAGCAACGCTTCGGTTACTGCTAGTCCGCCCAGAGCTGAACCACCTATTCCTAGAACTAATATATTATCAAAGCGGCCTCTAACCATAGAAGCGTATTCTTTTACATACCATAAAGTTTCTTCATTATAGCCTAAGTTCATCCATTGAAGCCATTGCCCTGGTTTATCTTTTCTTTTATTTAAGTCGGTAATAATTTCGGCTATCTGGTTTTTATATGCTGCAAATTCTTCAGCTAAATTTAACCCGTTTTCCTGACCTACAATTTTTGAATCCGCGTTTCTATAGTCAAACCTAATCATTGAAATCCCTAATATCCCTTCCTGTAATACGAATTAACCTTATAATCATATTGTATATAATCAAGTAGAAAATACAAGGGGTAAAAAGGCTATTGGTAAGTTTTTTTACCCCTATGCACTTTGGTTAAATTTAAAGGTTCTTTCAATGTTTTTAGAAATTACACCTTTGATAGAATCATATTCTGTTTGAAGTGATGTGTGTTCTGTGTCAATGTTTTTTAATTCAAGGTCATAGATATTGTCTTTAGCTTCAATATCATTCATTGCTCTGTTGTATTCAGCTTCAGCTTTTGTTACTGCAGCATCATCTGTTTCTTCGGTAATCATTGTACAAGTTTTGTAATCAAGACCATTCCATTTGAATGATTTGTCTACTTGTTCAAGTGTTACAATGCCGCTTTCCAATGCAAATTCCATCCACTCTGAAGATGATGCTAGTCCGTTCTCAAGAGCTTTATAGCCTTCCTGCATTCTTTTGAACAGGTTAGTGTACCATTGAGCTTTTGCATCTGCGTTGCCGGTATTGCTTGTATCGTTTTCATCAACCCAAGCGTATTTTGGCTCACCGTTTACAGCAATCATTTCGTCAATTAAGTATTCTTTAATTACTGTATTAAAGCTTTCAGATTGTTTTAAGTTTCTATTTTGCAAGTATTTTAAAACGAAATCTATATCAGTAAGATTTTCAGCTGTAACCACCAAGGTTTCTTCTTCGCCATTTTCGTTAGTTATGGTGAATGTGTAATTGTCTATTAGGTCTTGATTTACTTGGTCTGTATATTTTTTAGCCGGGTTTGAGTCTGGAATAACTTCAGTGCTAAAAATATTATTTAAGAACTGATTTTTAGCGTCAAGGTATTCTTGTAAAACTTCTTGAACTGTTTTACCACTCAAGCTTTTTATTTCCTGGTTAATATCAATACCGTATGTGGTTTGTAAAACGTTCGGATTTTGAGTTGTTACCCATTTAGCAAAGTTTTCATAATTGATGTTTTGTATAAGTTGGTCAATTATTGATTCTGTTGCTTCATTTAAAGCTGTTTTTACTTCGGTTTCATCAGTAATGTAAGCATAACTATTTAATATTTGTTTGCCTTCAGCATCTGTTGTTAAGTCATAATAGTGATCCATAGACCAAGTTGAACCATCTTCATTTGTCCCTGATAAAGTATAAGACATTTGATCTATGAATTGTTCTAATGACAAGGTGTTTTCGATAGTACCATCTGATTTTTTAGGATAGTTAACAACGCCTGATGCATCTGTTGCTGTAGCATAATGATCATCAAATATTTGAGTATCTATCGCACTAACTAATCCGTCTGTACCAACAGTTACAGTGATTCCGTCAGATAAAGTATAGTTATATGATCCATCTTCGTTAGCTACGGCAGCTTTAGTAATAGTTCTGGTATCAGTGTATTTTATTGCATCTTTTTGGCTGACAGTACCACCTGCAGCTGTTTGAGAAACTTTTCCGTATTCATATGAATTAATTTCGTTTTTCAAACTTTCGTATAGAGAGTCAGAAATTAATTTACTATTTTTAAGATTTTCCAGATTGTATGTTTGGCTATTATTGCCCAAGAACTGGCTTTTAAAGTAATTCAATAAATTTGACATACCTCTATTAATGCCAAAATCCATTGTAATTGCTTCATCTACCTTGTTAATTTTAGATGATGGTCCATTTAATAAATATTTATCTAATATAAGTTGGGAAGCCACTCCTAGAGCTGAAGATGCTTTTAAATATTCAGCATAATTTTTTTCGTAGGCTTCAACTTCAACAGAATTTTCATAACTGTTGTAGCCTTCATAGTAGCCTTTTAATTCTTCGACACTTATGTTATTAAACGGAGCAGGATATAGTTCATTTTTTAGGCCGCCCAATTCTTCAAAATATGTTGTGGTATATTCAAGTCCGTGGTATTGAAGGTAAGAGTTGAGGTTTCCGCCTGCTTTTTGGAATAATGCAGCTTCACTTTCGCTCACTAAAATCTGACCTGAAGAATTTACAAGTCCGTATTGAGTATTGTATGAACTGTATGCAGTTAATGCATTATAAGTTAACGGTTGAATTTGAGAAGCGCCTGTTGCATCATAGTTTGTGAATTTCATTGTTGCATTATTAAGCGCATTAACATAATTTTCGCTTGCTTGAGAACTTTGAGTTGCCAAACGCATTTTTGCATTGTTAATGGTTTGAGATCTCAACTCATTATCAGCCAAACGAGCTGTGATAGTTAATAATCTAGCTTGTGATGCTGCCATTCCCATAGTAAGCTTTGTCCTTTCGATTTCCTTGAAACTTTTCTTATACTATAAATCGGCATTTTCCCTATAAACTTTAATATTTTAAGGGTATTTGTTAAGTTTTCGTTACAATTATAATTTTTTATTTCAAAATAAAAAAAGAGCAGATATCAAATCTGCCCTTAGAATTATCATCCATCTATATAATTTTATATTAACAAACTGAAGCAAAAGAGGTGCTTGAGCTTCCTGAATATGAAGATGCTCCGCCGCAATCAAATCCGCCAGCTGAAAATCCGCAATCACCTAAAACTGCAACGGCTGCTGAAAATTCACCCATAAATCCTGAAGTATCAGAATCACTTGAAAATTCATAGTCTGAATACATTGCATAATTGATTACAGAAGGATTAGAAGAAATATATGTATCATATTCGCCAATGGTCAATAAGCTTTTAGCTTCGCTGGCACCCATTGCTAAAATTCCTGAATTTTCTACAGGATTGTTTTTAACATTTGAGTTTTTGTTTGTTGTAGATGCCTTTGCTGCTTTGTTTCCGAATAATAATATCATTTTACTCTCCTAATATCTCATATTCTTTACACTTATATAAAGGTTTTAAAAAAGTCCTTATTTCAGCATGGATATTTTTCGTTACAATTCTTAATCAAAAAGTTAAAACTTTAGGATTAGCTATCTAAACCTATCGATTGATGTACATGCTCAAAAAGAGTTGTAGTATAGATGTGTAGATTAGGGAGGGAAAGAAATTGAAAAGATTATTTTTAATATTCACATTCTTAATTGCATTTGCTTTTTCTATTTCGTCAGTATCTGCTGCCGAAAATCATTTACACACAATTACATTAGAAAAAAACAACACAGGATACAATATAATACTCGGTTCTGATAAAATTGCAAAAGTAGTTAAGAAAACACCTGCAGAAAACGAGTTAGTTATGGACTTGAGCGGAATAACTTCATCTGAAACTGTTAACGCTTTGTATAAAGGTACCCATGATATTGAAGGCTTGGTTATTGAAAATACCGCGCCTAACAAGTTAAGGATACATATTTCAGCGGAGAATATAAAAAATTCCACAGTTATGATTGAGCCAATCTCCGGGGAAACTACAATTGTAGGGGAAACCGTTCCGTTAGATAAGGTTCTGTGGATTACCTTTGTCCTTGCGATGTTTGCTGTTATATTCAAAATCTCAAAAGATATCGCAGAAGATGATGAAAAAGTTCTTATTAAAAAGGATATTAGAGATCGTGAAATTCAGATGTATAAAAAATATCGAAGTGAAATGTTTACAACTCCTGTAATTGAGCACAGCAGTGATTTGAGAATGAGAAAAATGCTCAAAAAAATTGACAGGAAAATTGATGAAAGACTTACAACAGTAATTAAATAAGAGATTAAACCTCAAAAACTTAAATATATCCCTAAAACATTTTATGTCTGGCAAGTTTGAAAAAACTTGCTTTTTATTTGGATAAGTTTATACTTAAAACCCTCTCTATATTGAGAGGGTATTTGTTATTTTTCAAAATATTTACTAATCAGATGCTCAATTGTAACAGCAGAATCACCTTTGCCGTACGGATTTAAAGCTTTTAGGCGGGTTTGGGATCTTGGCTTTGATAAAATTTCAGAACTGAAATTTGTGATTTTATCGTATTCTGCCCCGACCAAAACTGATACACCTGCATCAATACCTTCCTGACGTTCGGTTTCATATCTCATAACAAGCGTTGGGCAGCCAAAAGACGGTGCTTCTTCTTGGATTCCGCCTGAGTCAGTTAGAATTAGTTTAGCGTTTTTCATTAAATAAACTAAATACGGATAATCAAGAGGTTTTAGTAAATGAACATTTTCATATTCACCTAATCTTGAGTATATTTTACACTTTACATTCGGGTTCGGGTGAACCGGTAGTATAAATCTATGCTCAGGATATGTCTTAATTAAATATTCTATAGCATCAAGAATCCTGTCTATTCTTTCACCATGATTTTCTCGGCGATGTACAGTTATAAGTACAAGTTTATCATCAATTGGTATTTCTTGAGCGTTGAAAAACTCTTGAGCTTGCTGCATAGTTTTTTTAGATAGGCAGAAAAGCGCGTCAATAACAGTGTTACCTGTAACATGAATTTTTGTTTCTGAAATATCCTCTTTTAATAAAGCTTTTTTATTTTTTTCGGTAGGTGCAAAGTTTAACTCGGCAACTCTTGAGGTCATTTGACGCATAACCTCTTCCGGAAAGGGTTCATAAATATCATACGAACGAAGTCCTGCTTCAACGTGAAATACCGGAATCTTACGGTAGAAACTTGTTAATGCTCCACATAGTACAGTCATTGTGTCACCTTGAACAACTGTGGCATCTATTTTATTATCCGAGAATACTTTATCAAGCGATGTTAAAATTCGTGATTGGATTTCAACAAGGGTTTGATTTTCACGCATGCAATCAAGATTTATATCTGCCTGCAGACCAAAATATGCCAATGTTTGGTTTGATAATTCTTTTTGCTGTTCTGTGTTGCAAACAATTACCCTGTATTTTTCTGGGTATTTTCTAAGTTCTAAAATTACCGGTGCCAATTTTATAACTTCCGGTCTTGTTCCGAAAACAAATAATATATTCTTCTTATTCATAGCTGTAGTTTAGTATAAAAATTATAAATTTGCAATGTAACTAAATGCATTTCAATTATAAACAACTGTCTAATTTATTTTATAACGGGAGTTTTTATTATGTACACGTAGGAGGTAAAATTTATGCTTGACCTGTTTATACTTGAAACATGTCCGTATTGTATTAAAGTAATGGATTATATGGATAATAATGGGATTATGTATCAAAAATTTGATACAGATAACAATGATAATGTACTAAGACTTCTTTCTCTGGGGGGAGTGGATCAGGTTCCTTTTCTATATAACGAAGATACGAACGATAAGATCTATGAGTCTGATGAAATTATAAAATACCTTAAAAATTTGAACGGAAAGAATTATGCAGTATAACAATGAATATAAATCAAATTATTTAGATATAAATGAATGCACCTCAAGGGGTGCTTGCTCTGTTTCTCCAACAATTGCGGCTTTAGAAGAATTATCTTTGAGTATGTTACAGTATCTTGCATATTACATATTAAAGCTTAAAGAATTTGGAGCAAGCAACAGTAAAATCAGATATGAAATCATAAATGTTCTGGCAAGTCTTGTTTCTATCAATGAATTTAGTGAAAATCAGCTGTATTCAATAATTTTAAAAGAATATTTTATGCTAAATGAAGCTAAAAAAACATATTTGTCGCTTTGTAAAAAGCTAAATTCACGCCCAAAAGAACTAAAGAGTTGTTATGATTTTTCATCATCTACTCCTATTTCTCAAGCTATTTCAATAGGTGAAAAAATTTTTCTTGATAAATATAAAAAAAGATCATCTGGACAGAAAAATTTGGTAAATCTTCTGCAAATTATAATAAAGAGCGTAAGTCTGAATTTAATCAAGCTTTCTGATTTTGAAGAGTTTGATGATGATATATACAATGAAATTTTAAAAACTTTAGACTTATTTAATCACAAAAAGATTACATTGCCGCAGATTTCTCATTCAATTTCTGAACTTGCACAAATGGATAACACACTCCAGTTACGTATTAGTTCTTTGTTGTTAAAGTCTTTTGGCGGGATTTCAAAAGTCAAAGTTTCGCACTCCAGCAGGAAAGGGAAAGCTATATTGGTTTCCGGGAATAACTTTTTTGATCTGTTAAAAATTCTTGATGAAACCCGAGATAAAGATATTGACATTTATACCCATTCAAATCTTTTGATTACCCATGCGCTTCGTAAATTCAATGAATATGAGAATTTTAGAGGTCATTATGGTGATAACACAGAAAACTGCATTCTTGATTTTGCAACTTTTCCCGGTTCAATTCTGCTTACTAAAAATTCGCGTAATAATACCGAATACCTTTACCGCGGCAGATTGTTTTCAAACGATTATATTGTTCCAAACGGGGTTATCAAAATTGAAAATGATGATTATACCGAACTGATTGAAACTACTTTAAAGGCAAAAGGGTTTTCAAAAGGAAAAAATAAAGAAGAATCAAATCTGGGGTATGACGAGTCAGAAATTGATTCTCAGCTTGATGACCTTGTAGAAAATTTAAATTCAGGTAAAGTAAACAAGCTTTATATTGTTGGTATTGATGCTCATTTAGAGGTACAAAAAGAATATTTTAACGACCTTTTTGATAAACTAAAAGATGATGAATTTGTATTGAGTTTTTCTTATGAAAGTGATAAAGATAATGTCTTAACAATAAATATAGGCAACTATGTACCGCTTGCGGCGAATATTTTACATAAGTTATTTAATAAATTCCCGATTTCAGATAATCGTGTTGTATTCTTCTTTACAACGTGTGACGTTATGACTATATCAAGTATAATTACTCTCAAGACACTTGATGCTAAAAATATTTATATGATTAAATGTCCGCCAACATTGGTTAATCCATCGGTCTTTGATACATTTACTTCCAAATACGGGCTTCAGACAACTTCTAAAGTGAATGAAGATTTAGCAAAGATTAGACAAAATAAAAGCACTCAATAACTTGAGTGCTTTTATCAATATATTGACTAATAATGAATTAGTATCTATAGTGAGCGAATGCTTTGTTAGCTTCAGCCATTTTATGGGTATCTTCACGTTTTTTGCAAGCTGAACCCTGACCGTTTGAAGCATCAATTAATTCATTAGTTAATTTATCAATAAATGATTTTCCGCCTCTTTTCTTAGCTGATTCAATCAACCAAGATGAAGAAAGAGCAAAGCCTCTGTCAGCTTTAACTTCGATAGGAACCTGATAAGTAGAACCACCGATACGACGAGCTTTAACTTCTAATAAAGGAGTTGCATTTGTCATCGCTTTTTGGAAAATTTCGATAGGATTTTCATTAGTTCTTTCTTTAATTCTTTCCATTGTAGCGTAGAAAATCTTTTCTGCTAATGATTTTTTACCGCGTCTCATAATTCTGTTAATGAATTTAGAGATATCAACGCTATTATAAACCGGATCTGCTAAAGGTATTCTTCTTGCAGGTTTAGAACGTCTTGACATTACTTCTTACCTCCTTTTCCCTTTGCATCTTTTTTAGCACCGTATTTAGATCTGCTTTGAGCTCTGTTAGCAACACCTGCAGTATCTAAAGTACCGCGGACGATGTGGTAACGTACACCAGGTAAATCCTTAACACGACCACCTCTTATTAGAACAACACTGTGTTCTTGAAGGTTGTGTCCGATACCAGGGATATAAGAAGTTACTTCAAATCCGTTAGTAAGTCTGACTCTGGCAACCTTTCTCAAAGCAGAGTTAGGTTTTTTAGGGGTTGTAGTGTAAACCCTTGTACAAACACCGCGTCTTTGAGGACAATTCATCAAAGCCGGAGATTTTGTTTTGAATTGAAGCTTTTTACGTTCTGAACGTACAAGCTGGTTAATAGTTGGCATAATTTCTCCTTTTAATTTTACCAAATTTGCCCTGCCTAAGCGTTATTGGGAGCTTGGGCTTCGCGTCCCTGCTTTTACTTTTTGTACTGACCGTCAAATCCAGCACGAAAATTTCGGCCTGTATCATCTACTATAAAACATCAACCAAAGCCGTTTGTCAACTGTATATTAAGATTTAGTGTGCGGAAACCTTATTGTAAATTTACAATGCTATCAGCATACTGAAATTTTGTTAGTTTTATGTTAGCTTACCAATTTAAACATTATGGTCAATGATTCTGGAAACCCAATATATTCTCGGGTATTTGCCAAATAAAGAAGTCAGTGCCATATATAAAATCAATCCAATTGTAAAAACCTGGATTAGTGAGTATTCCAACAGTATTGGCCGGTTAAAAAAGAATCCGATTTGAGCAACAAGATAGTTAATAAATGGGATATATGATAAAAACTTCATTATCAATCCAAAGCCCATTGCCAAAACAAAGTATAATAATGATATAAAAATTGATTGAAATACGTTAAACCTTACAAATCTTGACGGGTTTTTTCTCCTGAAATATAAAATAATCATGACAATCAAACCACCCCAGCCGGCAGTAATGTACGAAACAGATGATACCAATCTGTCAAAAATTCCGGCAGTGAGTTTTTGCATTAGTTTTCTCCGCGTGCAGACTTCACATAATCATCGACTACCTGGCTGTATATAAGTCTATACTCATCATTTTCAGGGGAAAGACTTATTGAAGCTTTGTATGATGATATGGCTTGTTCAATATCATTATCAAGATAGTGGGCATTGCCTAAAAGCATGTACGTTTCAGCGTTATTAGGTTCAACTTGTAATGCTTTTTTGTACAGGTTAACAGCTTCTTTAATTTTGTTAGCACTTGAATACAAATTAGCGAGCAGAACATAAGCATTAGCAGCTTTTGGGTTGAATTCAATTGCTTTTTTATACATTGCTTCTGCGGCTTCAAATTCTTTGAATTCTGTTAAAGAAATTGCATAACAAATATAAATTTTGTATTTGTCTTCTGTCATAGAAAGAGCTTTGTCATAATAAGCATAAGCTTGTTTTTGGTCTTTCATAAGAGTAAGCGCGTTTGCAATACAAACTGCTATTAATTCGTTTTCAGGATTTAAAACAAAAACTTTTTTGAATAGTTTCAATGCTGTTTCGTAATCAAACAATTTGAAACAAACATTACCCATATCAATCAATGCATTAACATTTTCAGGATCAAGGGACAATGCTTTTTCGTAGTATGCTTTTGCTTCAACATAATCCTCAATGTCTTGATATAATAACGCAATTGCGTTGTAAATTTCAGGGTTTGAAGAGTTTAAATCAATTGCGCGGTTATAGTAGAACAGTGCTTTTGAAAAGTTTTTCCATTCTGCAAAAACGTTCCCGATATTATAATAAATCAAGAAGTTTTTAGGGTTAACTTCTAATGCTCTGTTGTAATAAGACAAGGATTTTCTGAAATCTCGTTCATAAAACCACATTGTCCCCATACCGACAAGTGCTTGCACATCGTCAGGCTTAATTGCAAGTAAACTGTCAAGAACAGACATAACTTTGTCATAATTTTGTTCTTGCATATACAATTCTGATAATAGATGATAATTCTCAATATTGTTTGGCTCTTTTGCCATCTTAACGACTAATTCGTTAATCTTCTCATTTAAACTCATATTTTCCATAATTCGATTGTACATTAGAATTTGATTTTTGTAAATTGATTAACAGAAATTAATAATTTGAGTCTAAATCGAAAAAGCTCTCAAGTTTTCTTGAGAGCTTTGATTTATTATATTTTTTATTCTTAACCTTGACCGGTGTAGTTTGGAGCGAGGTTCTTGGCATCTGCCTGTTCCATTTTCTTGCAGGCTTCGTAGTCTGCTTGTGCAATTTGGATTTGAGATTCCAATGAATCTTTTTCTGTTTGAAGCATTTCTTCTTCGTTTTTTAATGGTTCAAGTTGAGCTTCCCTGAGATATTCAAAATAATCTTGAATTTCTTGTTGACTTTGCGCAATTCTTTGCTCATAAATCGCGGATACCTGAGTTGTGCCGTTTGTATATTTTGAAGTTAATGAATTTAATTGATCTCGTTCTTTTGCGGATAATTCAGTACCGCCCATTGCTTTATTTTGCAATGCAATAAGCTCTGGAGATTGGAATACACTTTTTGCCTGCATTAATGCAGCTTGACCGTTCGTTTTAAGAGCATTTAATGCATATTGTTCTTGACGCTGCAAGGATTTTTCCATATTAGCAACATCGCGGGTTGCACGTCTAGCTCTAGACTGGATGCGCATCATTTGGGCTTGCAGACTTCTTACGCGTCTGCCAGCTGCTAATTTTCCAAATGCTCCTAATAAGAAACCCATTTTTCTAGTATCCTTGTGTTAGTGTCCTCGTAATTATATAAAGTATTTGTTTTTCGCATAATTGCGTTTTTTATCGATTTTTGTTAAGTAATGTAACAATTAATATAAATATTAAAGTATATACTTTTTATATAATGAAGTATCTATAGGAATGTACACCTATATTTTGGGTATTGAAATTTGTTTTACTTTTTTATATTATGATATGATATTCGGTTAGTTGATAGGGAGAAGGTACCATGCTTAAAAAGATCTTTAATACAAAAATTATCATATTTGCGATATTTGTTATATTGTTACTGTTTTCGCTGCCAAAAATTACAGGGTTATTGATGATATTGTTCGGATCTTTTGTGCTTGCTGCTGCATTAAACCCTTTTGTTAATAAACTACAGGAAAAATTAAAAAATCGGGCATTATCGGCTTCAATTATTGTATTAACAGCGATTGTAACAGTTTTTGCATTAATTTTGCCTATTATTGTTATGTGTTACAAAGAAGTTGAGTTATTTATTTCGATTATGCCTCAGAAGGCGGCTAACTTGTATAACTTTATAACCCATACAAAGTTATACGGGAAAACTCTTTCTGAAATGATTCCGTTTGATAATCTTGCAAATGCATCAACAGGACTTGCGCAAAATGTTTTTAATCAGTCTGTAAATATTACAATGTCAGCCGCTCAAATGCTTTTTGTAACATTGGCATTGATGATGTTCATTTATTATATTCTAGTTGATAAACAGTATTTAAGAGATAAGTTTATTGAATTTTTCCCTCAAGATTTAAAGAAAAAAGCTGGCTGCATATTATATAATATAACAACAAAAGTCGGTAATTATGTCAGAGCACAGGTTTTATCAATGATTACTGTCGGTGTAATGGTAACAATTGAAGTTGCGTTGTTAGGTATTGAGTACCCGGTATTGTTAGGTTTAATCGCAGGTATCTGTGAAATCATACCGATATTAGGACCAACTATAGCAATTGCGGTTATGATTGCTGTGGCATTCCCGCTCGGGTGGGTTAAGATTGTTCTTGCGATTGTGCTTTTCCTTGCTATTCAACAAATTTCAAACTACATGATAAGACCGTTTTTGTTTGGAAAGTTTATGAAACTTCACCCTATAAATATTATGGTTGCTCTGTTTGTAGCTGAGGAGTTCCTCGGAGTCTGGGGAGTAATCCTTTCTCCTGCTATTGCTGCAACTTTTTGTGTATTAGTTGATGAGTTGTATTTAACTCCGATAAATGAGAAAGAGGCAGGTACGGATATTGAATAACGAATGCCATGAAACCTTTTTATATGATCGAAAGATCAAAAAAGATTATGATTACAATATGTGGTTCTTTTTTCCGGGACCGGAATCGTTTGCAATGTCTTCGCTGGGGTATTTGTGGCTGTTTAGAGCTATTGATTTACTTGATGGTATCAATATTGAAAGATATTATACCGATACAAAAACTACAGTTTTGATGCGTGATAAAATTAATCTAATCGGGGTTTCTTTTACCTTTGATACGGATTTTTTGGCTATTTTTAAATTTTTAGAGAAAAATAATTATGCATTCAAAGCAAAAGACAGAGATGAAAACTCACCATTAATTTTTGCCGGCGGTCCTGTTATTACGTCAAACCCCGAGCCATACAGTGAAATATTTGATTTCATGATAATTGGTGATGGAGAAGATGCTAATTTTGAAGCTGTTAGGATTTGTTCTGAGAATAATGATAAGTCAAAAGCAGAGATTCTTCGTATTTTAAGTGAAATTGAAGGTGTTTATGTTCCCTCACTAAACCAAAAATCTGTAAAAAAGATTACAAAAAAGTTGTCAGAATGTGTTTATACTCCGGTTTTAAGTAGTGCAGCGTTTTTCCCAAATACGTTTATTATGGAAGTTGAGCGCGGCTGTGCTAATAGATGCGGCTTTTGTCTGGCATCTTATATGAATCTGCCTATTCGTTTTGTGGATTATGACAAAATTGTTGAATCTGTTGAACTTGGGCTTAAACATACAAATAAAATAGCGTTATTAGGAGCTCAAATTACGGCACACCCGAGGTTTAAGGATGTTTGTAAATATATCGAAAGACGAATTGACAATGGCGAAGAGATCGAAATGAGTGTATCTTCGCTGCGTGTTGATTCCTTTATTCCCGAGGTTGTTAATACTCTTGTAAAAGCAGGACAAAAGAATTTGACATTGGCAATAGAGGCCGGCAGCGAACGTTTGAGGCGTGTTATAAATAAGAATTTAACAGAGGCTCAAATCTATGATGCAATTGATGTTGCTATTCAGTGCGGATTAAAAGGGGTTAAATTTTACGGTATGATTGGTCTGCCAACCGAAACGCAGGAGGATATTGAAGAAATAGTTAATTTATCAAAGCGGTTGAGAGAAAAATACAAAGGGTTTGATATTTCTTTTGGCTTTTCTACTTTTGTACCTAAGGCGAATACTCCGTTTCAGTGGTTTGGCAGAAATAGTGAAAAATCCCTTGAAACAAAAGCTAATTACATAAGAAAAGAGCTACATAAATTAGGCATACAAGCAAGTATTTCAAGTGTTAAATGGGACTATTATCAGGCTGTACTTTCGCGCGGTGATTCTTCGCTAACTGACTATATAATCAAAGTTTATGCGCTTGGCGGCAAGCTTGGTGCGTTTAAGAAAGCTGCAAAGGTACTTGGTATAAATACTGATTATTATGCACTGAATAACTACGATTACGAAAAATCGTTTCCTTGGGATTTTATAGATATAAATCCCGGTAAAGAATTCCTTATTACTGAAAGTCAACGATTGGTTAACGGCTAAAGCGGTACATAGCCGGAATATACAAGACTTGCCCAGTTGTCAAAATAACTGATTTGTGTTGCGCTGCCGGTTCTTATAAATATTTTAGGCATTTTTTCCGGAGCAATTTCAAGTGCTGCACAGATTGCTGCCTGAATAACTTCAGGGTGAGTAACTATAATAATTCTGTTTCCGGTGTTTTGTTCGACTATTTCATTTATAACTTTTTTGATTCTTTCAATAAATTCTATAGAACTTTCTGCGCCAGCTGCGGTTTTGTCATTTGGATCCGATAATATTTTATAAAAACCGCCAGGATATTCTTTTTCTATTTGATCGTAGGTTAATCCGTTCCATTTCCCGCATTCACGGGTTTTAAGTTCGTCTACAATAACATAGTCCTTTTTAAAAACTTTAGCAACCATCATTGCGGATTGTACCGTTCTGATTGATGGAGAAGTATAGATTACATCGTTTTTGACCCCGCGGGCTTTAAAGTATTTTGTCAAATTTTCCATTTCTTCAACCCCAAGCTCTGATAACGGCGGGTAATTCTCGGCATCTGATAATCTGCCTTCTTCTGAATATATTGTTGCTCCGTGGCAAACAAAAGTTATTTTACATTTTCTATTAAAATACATAATCTCAACCTCTATATTATTATAGCACAGATTTTGTTTTTGCGGTAGTATAGAAAAAAAGGAGGGACTCATGAAGGGAAAAGCATTTAAATTTGGAGATAATATTTCAACAGATCATATAGCGCCGGGGAGATTGTACCACTTGCGTTCTAATCTGCCTGAGTTTGCAAAGCACGTTTTGGAAGATGCTGATGAGACTTTTGCTTCGAGAATGAATAAAGGCGATTTTGTTGTTGCCGGTTCAAATTTTGGACTGGGCTCTTCCCGCGAACATGCCCCGCTTATTATGAAAATAGCAGGAGTTGGTGCTGTTTTAGCAAAATCATTTGCTAGAATTTTTTATAGAAACGCTATCAATATAGGACTTTTGGCTATTGAATGTGATACAGATTCAATAGATGACGGTGATGAGTTAGAACTTGATATTGAAAAAGGTGTTATTACCAACCTGACTAATGGGTCTATTATTCAAATAGAGCCGCTTCCGCCTGTTATGATAAAGCTTTTGAAAGACGGCGGGCTTGTTGAACATATTAAGAAAAACGGAGATTTTAAACTTACTGACTAGTTGTAAAATTTTAACAATTAGCCGTAAAATCTTAATATATTGAGTTTTAGTACAAAATATAATATTCTGATATAAGAATTTATTAGATAAGGGGAGACAACATGAATATACAAGAACGCATGGACAGTATTAATAGCGTAATCAAAAGTATAGCAGAATTTATTCAGACAAATGATGAGATTAAAGGTGATTTTAATGAGTACCTTAAAACTATTGGCGCTAATGCCAAAAACGGTATTCCGCTTCAAACTGCGTGTTTTAGCTATATTCTTGAAAGAAATTTAGGTGAAGACTTACGTAGTATTCCGCAATTATATTTAGAAAATACTAAAGGACTTGATAAAGATACAAAAGCTATTGTAGAAGCTATTGATGAGTCTATATCATCAGTGTTTGAGATTAAAAAAGTTACTAAAACAGGCTTTGAACTGTTAAATATCGTTAACGAGCGCAAATATATGATTATTTCGTTGATGAAAATGACTGCTTTCAGAGGATTAGGTTCAGGTGATTATATTATTGCACGAATTGTTAATATCAACGGTGATTATTATCTTCTTGAAATTTCAGGGGTTTTAGCTTCTACCAAAAAAGACGATGCGTATCGTTATGCTGTTGCCAAGATTATTCAAAATCCTGAATTGGTTTATCTAGACAATCCTGAAAAGCAAAAAGAGATAGAAGAAGATGTTGCTGATATCTATAAAAAGTTTATGGAATTTTTCGGTACAACCGAGGTTATTACAACCAACAAACACGCTGATGATTTAATTGGGATTTTTAATGACTATGCTGAAGACGGTACCAAAGCCGATTATAAAGAGCTTGTTGTGGAACCTGATGAGTATAAGTTCTTTAATGTTAGTGAATTTAACAATTCTTATGATAATTTCCTTGAAAATTCGCTTGGCGGTTTTTCTTCTCACAAGGAAACCTATGATGTAGGTATTATTTATGATGAAGAACTTGGTTTGTATGCTATTCCGTTTTATGGTACGTTTAACAAGATATTTGAAGTTAAGGATTATACAAAAATTGTTAACTACGATGCTTGTATTAAATATTTTCTTCAAAATGATAAGTATTCAGCAAATCTTATTCGCCTGGTTGCTTCAAAACATAAAAACTTTATGGAAATTGTTAATGCTGTACTTGCTAAAAATTATACTCTTGAGGAGCTGTTAAAAACGTACAAACGCAGATATGTTAACAATAAAATTATATCTTCAACAACGGTATTATACCGTTCAAATGCTTTCTCAAGCACTCTTGGAATTATAGAAGATAACGAAAGCAAACCGCAGATTGATACTAATCAGAAAATCGGCAGAAATGATCCATGTCCTTGCGGCAGCGGTAAAAAATACAAAAAATGCTGTGGAGCTGCTGTATAATATATTAAAATAGAAAACAATGATTAAACAGATTAAGTTAAAGGATTACATATTAATAGATGAGCTGTGCGCTAATTTTGACAACCGGTTGAATATTATTACCGGTGAAACAGGTGCCGGCAAAAGTATTATATTGAATGCTATTGATCTGGTGTTTTCTTCACGTGTGTCAAAAGATGTTATAAAAACAGGATGTGACAAAGCTGTAATCGAGATTACACTTGAAAACACCAAACATAATCTGTCTGAGTTGTTTGAGGAAAACGGTATTGATGATCTGGGCAGTGAAATTGTTATAACAAAAGAAATTACACAAAGTTCTGTGCGTTCAAGAATTAACGGCACACTGGTAAACCAAGAACTTTTGAAGAATTTGCGAACTCTTTTTGTTGATATCCATTCTCAGCATCAGACTTATACATTTTTACAGCCGCAATATCATATAAATTTACTTGATTCGTATGCAAAAGATGTTTATGGAAGGGTGCTTGAAGATTACAAATCTCGATATAAACGTTATGAAGAGCTTGTTTTAGCACTAGAAACAGCTAAATCTTGTGCAAATGCGACAGAATCACAGATAGATTTTCTAAAATTTCAAATAAATGAGATTGAAGAAGCAAATATCCAAAGTATTACAGAAGATGAGGAGTTAAACCAGGAGCTTGAAGTCCTTGAAAACGCAGAAAAACTTAAAGAGTTAACGGGCGGCTCATATTGGGCAATAAATGGTGATGACGGCTCAATTGTGGAAGCTCTTGCAAAAATTAAGGCTGACTTGTCAAAAGCTGCTGATTTTGATAGTTCATTGGAAGATGTAAACAGGCAATTTTTAGATACCTTTGAAAACCTAAAAGATATTTCATCTATTCTGCGGGATTATAGTCAAAGTCTTGATAATGACACCCAAAGACTTGATGAAATTCAAGAACGCTTATATTTGCTTGATAAATTGAAACATAAATATGGCGGAACTCTTGAAACTGTGCTGAAAAACTTTGAAGATTTTTCATCAGAACTTTCAACTATTGAGTTTTCAACCCAAAATATTGAAAAGCTTGAAGTTGAAATTACAGCATCAAAATCAGAGTTAACGGAACTTGCTCATCAAATAACTGAGCATAGGCAAAACTACGCGCAGGTGCTTTCAGTTTTAATTCAAGATAAGCTTGCAGTACTTGAGCTGCCTAAGGCTAAATTTGAAATTAGAATTACTCCAAAAGATTTGTCATCAAATGGTATGGATTCTGTTGAGTTTATGATATCAACAAATGTATCCGAGTCTTTAAAACCTCTTGCTAAGGTTGCTTCAGGCGGTGAAATCTCAAGAGTCATGCTTGCTATAAAATCAATATTTGCGCAAAATGATGATATTGATACAGTAATTTTTGATGAAATTGATACCGGAATTTCAGGCAAGGCAACTCAGTCTGTTGCTGATGAGATGGTTGAATTAAGTAAATCCCATCAGATTATTGTTATTACTCACCAGGCTATAATTGCTTCTAAGTCAAATAAACACTTCTATGTACGAAAATCTCAGGAAGATCAGACAAAAGTTGAGGTGTTTGTTCTAACAGGTGATAACAAGGTTAAAGCAATTGCTGAGCTTGCAGGTGGTGCGATTAATGAACAGTCTATAGAATTTGCAAGATCCTTGCTGGGGTAATTGTGCCCTGAAATATTTTCTTCCCTGGCAGATTTATAATATCAGCTTAACAAATATTAAAAAAAGTCTTTGATTATTTCAAAGACTTTTTTATTACGCTCGAAGAGATTCGAACTCCCGACCTTTTGGTTCGTAGCCAAACGCTCTATCCAAC
>OHGK01000721.1_pt1 | contig 20886 bp, 27 predicted proteins | sample 1567671 | NCBI WGS metagenome assembly OHGK01 (sample SAMEA3879577, study PRJEB24766) | human gut metagenome | biome: human-associated habitat; feature: feces | place: USA | collected 1985/1987 | reverse complement strand
CCGTCAGCCCGCCGTCCCGCTCGCGCATGCCGCGCAGCATGCGGTCGAGCAGGTTGTAAGCGGTGTATTTCTGCACGGAATAGCCCCGCGCGAGCGCGCGCTGGCCGATGCAGTCCAGCAGGAAGGTCTTTCCAAGGCCCACATCGCCCATCAGCAGCAGGCCCTTTGCGCCGTTGAAGGAAAGCCGTTCCGCATATTCCTCGCAGATGTCCTTTGCGCGCAGACTCCGGCGCAGCTGCGTTTCATCCTTGTAAACGCCCGTGTCGAACCGTTCAAAGCATGCGCCGGCTGCAAAACCGGAGGAAGCATACTCCTCCCGCAGAAGCCGCTTGCGCAGGCAGGCGCAGACGCGCCGTTCCGGGCCGACGAAGCCCGTATCGCCGCACTCCTTGCAGCGGAACTGCGGCTCGAGCGTTTCCGGGGCGATGCCGTTGTCCGCAAGCAGGCGCTCCGCCTCCGCATCGAGCGCGGCGATGGCCCGCTCCGTTTCCGCGCGCAGCGCCGCCGGATCCTCCGCCGTGCGCAGCTTCGGCCCAAGCGCGAAGGCGATGCGGCGCTTTTCCGCGTCGATGGCGGCAAGGCGGGGCAGCGCGGCATAGGCGGCGCTTTTCCGCGTTTCTGCCGCAGCGATCGCCCGCGCGCGCGCCGCCTTGTATTCGCTCTCTATGCTCCGTGTCATGCGCATGCCGGTTCCTCCCACCGCGTTTTCATTCTAAGCTAGTTTAAGCTATTATAATGCTTTTTCCTGCCGCGGCACAAGGCTTCACACATCCGTTTCTTTCTTTTCTCCCGGTTCGGAGAGCTTTTTCAGGGCCGCTTTCAACGCTTCCGGCATCGGAAGGCCGATCTCGCCCGCATTTTCGAGGATGCTCAGGCCCTCGTTGGCGATGTAGAACATAATCACCGCCGAGCGGATTGCATGGTTTGCAGCCGGGATAACGCTGTCCATGACCGTTCCGATTGCAACCAGCACGAAGATCGCAACCTTTTTCAGCAAGCCGTGAAAGCCTGCCTTAGAAGATAGTTCCCTGCGTACAGCCGCCTTGGCAATCCCCGTGATGTAATCCAGGACCACGAAGATCACCAGCGCGATAATCAGCGCATCCCACGGCCCCCATAGGTACGCTGCCGCACCGCCGAGCGCGGCAGCCGCCGCCTTGAGCCAATCAGTAAAACGTTCCATCATTGGTTCCTCCTCATCGTTTTCTTTTGTTTCAGATGTTCAGCGTTCGCGCTTCACATAGCGTTCGGCCATGTAACCCTTTGTGATCGCGCCGTTAAACACCGCCGCAACCTCGCACCAGCCGTCCTCTGCGGGCAGCGCGAGCATGCGGCCGCCCGCACGCGCTATGCCAAGGCTTGGGTGCGCAGAGCTGCGCCCGCGCCGCACGTGTACCGACCCGTCTCTAACTGTGGCAAAATACGCCTGTTCCGCTTCGGCTTTCTCCACCTCCGGCGCGTCCGGAAGCGGCAGGCGGCCGTAGCGGTTCCAGTACCCCACGCCGCCTGCGTCGAGTCCCTGCGCTTCGATCACGGTCCCGCCGCCTAAATATACGCCTACATGGTGTACTTTACTGCCGTTGTCCCGGAAAACCAGGTCGCCTTTTTGCAGCGCGCCGCGCGCGATGGGCGTGCACTTGCGGTAAAGCCCCGCAGCGCTCAGGTCGCTTTTGTAGAATCCAGCCACATCCTGCAAATAGTGCATGATGAGGCCGGAGCAATCGTACGCGGCAATGGGCGAAATTCCCTTCTCTTTCAGCTTTTCCCAGAACGAAAGCACCCGCTGCACGTTTGCCTCGCTGTTTTCGCGCGAGCGGATCCATTTTTCCGTGATGTCCGTCTGCCCCTGCGCGCCCCAAACGTAAAGGGAACGGCCGGCCTGCGCGTTCAAATATTCGATAAACGCATCGATCATCGTTTCAAGCCTCCTTCCTGTTTCATAGGCCGCACCCTCGCCCGGGAAGGGCTTGGGCGCTTCTTTCGTTATACTATGCTGTGGGCAGGTCGTCCGTTTGTTTCTCCCATCCCTGCGGATACTGTTCCGGCGTATACACATTCGCCGCCAGCAGGGACTTGTACAGTTCCCCCTGCCACCAGCCGAGCTCGCCTTCCGCGAAAGCCAGCCCCGCCGGGATCACCTCCGGGATGATGCGGTAACCATCCTTGTAGGCAACGTCCTCCCAAAGCGCAGGAGCAACGTCCGGCGTGTTCTCCGCCGTGTCCCATAAGTCCACCGCCGCACGCTTGAGCTGCCCGCCCCAGTTGATCCGCGTGCCTGCCTTGACTAGTGCTCCGTTGCCCTTGAGCGTAGGGTAGAGCGGGATTGCCCTGCTCGCCGCCGCATCATCGAGCGCCGCGCCCGCCGTGTCCATTGCCGCGCGTACCGGCCGCGCTGCTTCCAGCCATCTGCCCATCGTTATCCCTCCTCCGGCACTACGCCCAGCAGGGCCAGCGCCGCCGCCATGTCGGCAGCCTCGTTCGTCCCTGGCTCCGGCATTGGCTCATACGCAAAGACGAGCTGCGGCTCCGCGCCGCTCACGTCCACCGTCACGCTGACGCTGCGTGCATTGCCCGCCCCATCCTCCGGCGCGAACGCCGCCTCTATGACAGGGTCGGGCTCCGTCCACTCCATGCATCCGCAGCCCGTCAGGCCGCGGACTTCCGCGTCCCGCTCCTGCGTAAACGGCGCAATCGCTCCTTCCATCGTATAGCCACACCTCACCTCGCCTGTGGCAGCGTCATAAAAGATGCGTCTTAAAAACATGCGTTTTTCCTCCTATCCGACAATCACATAGTTAAACTTATTCGCATAGCTGCTATACCCAAACGCCCCGCCAGCCGACGTGATAGTCAGCGTGCCGTTCGCAAAGGTCGCGTTCCACAGCCCATTCCGCGGAGGCGTTGCTTCGCGGTAAGTCCATCCGTCATATGGCTTGGCGCGGCTGTAATTATATGAGTATGACTGTGCGAAAAGGCCGCTGCACTGCCCGCGCGAGTAGCCGTCTGGCGGGTCCCCGGTACACTGGACGGCGTAAGCCTTTGGCTCGAAAGGAATGCCCGTTATCACCATCGTCCCCGTGTATGCTCCCGTCCACGTCCCCGTTATCTTTTTCAGCTTTGCGCTCCCGCCTCCAGACCTCACTTTCCCGACCATACCGTCACCCCCATATCGTGTACCGTGTCGGCTGGTGAAGCGGCGGGCTTACCGTAACGACAAGCGTCCCGCTTTCGTCATATGTCGCACCTATGAACTCATCGCCTTCCGCAGTATTTGCATCGATATAGTAGTTTCCGTTGTCGCCCGTTTCCTCGCCCGCCGTGTATCGTACCCGTGCGACACCGCGCTCTTCTACAACTTGGCCGCAGTTCTCACTGTCTCTAAAAGTATAGGCCCCACTTATATCGTAGAATTTTGGCTTGAAAGGGATCCCTGTGAGCGTCACCATTGAAACGTTATATAAGCCGGTGAGCGTCCCCGTTATTTTTTGCAGCTCGTTTGTTCCGCCTCCGCCCACATTCACCCTGCCGGTCAGCCCGGCCGGATCGCCAAATACCGGTGTATCCGCCATACCATCACCTCCAAATAATGATCGTCGGGATCGTCAGCGCCGCATCCGGCACGGCTTTCGCGTAGAGATACAGGCCGCCCGCGTAGGTCGCGCACACCGGCGCGAAGTTCCCGCCCGCCGCATCCTCTGGAGAGAGCACCACATCCGCAAAGGCTTCCGCCGTCACGCCCGCGCAGGCCACCGCCGCACGGTATGGGTAGTCCGCGTAGGCCACATCGCTCGCCCATGCGCTTGTAGCAACGGTCTTTCCCGTGAAGGTCAGCCGCGCGGGCTGCGCGCCGATACCCGCCGGGGTGTGCGTATGGTTTGTGGTTGCCGCCCCGATGGAGGCGGGGGTAATGGGATCGCTGCCGCCCGTGGCGTGCGTCGATGCGTGAGCGACAGGGGCGCTCGACCGTGTGCCCGATCGCTTCACCCCGTCCGCGCCATGAAAGGTCACGCCCTCGGCTACATCATCCGGCGTCACCGTATCACCTGTAAGGTCAACCAGGGTACTCGCGCCGTATACTACCTTGTTTACCGCCATGGCTTATCACCCCGCGATTGTGACGGTTTTGCCTCCCGCCGAGTTGTCACTCTCGACATAGGGGATAGCGGCCACGGTGACTTGGCTCAGGTAATCCGTGCCTTCATCCGGCAACACCATTTGCGCCGCCACGCTCGGCGTGACCGATTTGGCCTGTGCCGTTACTTCGCTAGATGGCTCCAGCGTTCCTGTTACGCCCAGGACTTCAACGCCCTGTTTGATATTGGCCGGTATAATCTTTGCCTGCTCATCGGGCGCGATCGCCACCTTGCCGCTGCCGTCGTGGTAGCCCTGCGGGATGGCAAACTCTTGCGCTTTGGTGGATATTGACCCGGCTACCGCACCCCTGTTCGGCATGGTACCAGTCCACTTCTCGCCGCGCGCATACGCTGTTCTGCCTATCAACATCTCAGCGACTTGTACCGTTGCATCCTGCGAATTTACGTCAAAATCGCAGGCGCCGGCTATCGGCTCGCCGTCCGCGCCGTGCGCGGTCGCACCCTTGAGCAAGGTTGCTGCCTTGACGCTGTCGCCCGTTAGGTCGATTAATACGTCTGAACCGAAAATTACTTTGCTGATTGCCATGTCAATTCCCTCCTATAATTACGGTCTGGCCGTTTTTTTGATTGTCTACGCTGTAATACGGAATCGCTAGAATCGTCACATCATCCGTCATGTACTTGTCCGCCGTTTCCATCGTTTGTGATTGCACTGCTGGAATTACCGTGTATTCCCCATAGTAAGGCGCGGGAGTTATGCCCCCCGCGCCTTCTTCCAGTACCGCTATTTCGTCCGCTGCTTCGAGTTCCAGAGTTGCGATTTCTCTTTCATCCATCGTCCATCACCTCATCCGCCGCGTGGGTGACCTCCTCGGTGATCGTAAGGCACCCCTTTGCTATGGTGCGAATTCCCGCTGTCGTTTTGACCTCGATGTCGTAGCGGTAGGTCTGCCCGATCTCAAGCATATCCGTATCGGCCGGAAGCAGCGTGAAATGGTAATACTCCCCGTCATGGATTATGCTCCCGTTCGACAGCCGTTTCTGGATAAGCACTATACTTGAATTCGCCGATGCTTTTACGGTGAACCACAGGTTTATTGGCAACGTTGTGATTACATCTCCTGCGCCGTTTTCGCGCCGAAATTTGAATGGGACTGTGTCGCCCCGCGTGATGTCAAAATCTATGGACTTCATGCTTTTCACCTTACCTTATCCACCGATAGCCGCGACTGTCGATGCCGGAAATAAGCTCATTCCATTCTCTAATTAAATCTGCAAGCGTCGCAGTTGTCGCTAGACTAGATACGTCTGGCACCATTTGCAGCGGCGGGCCAATAACATACTCCACAACGTATGTTCCCGCTATTTTACATACCTTCACGCGGTCGCCCGCCACCATCACACAAGACCGGCTCGCAAGATACCGCTTTTCCGTCGGCTCTGTCTCACCCGGGAAGATCAACGTCACTCCATCCTCGTAGACTGCACCAACGGTTGCAAACGAAAAGGCCCCCGCATCTGCTTCCTGCAGGGCCTGTTCGTCTTGGTAGGTCTCAATCACATAAACACCTCCTGTTCCAAAGTGTGCGTCATCTGACCATCAACGCCCAGCGTAATTTCCCAGCCGGTCTCACGATAGATACCGTCATCTAGAGCCACGACATCCCCCACTTCATGCCCAGGCATAAGAGCAGTCTCTATTTTCACGGTTCTGGTAGTCATCATAGATCGGTCTCTCACGTTGTTCACGTACTCCTGCAACGCATCTTGACTTGCGATGTTATTTAGCTGTTCAACGGGCGCCTGAATCCTCCCTCGCTGCTGCACCGACAGTATGGAGGCCGGGTTGTCATTAACCGCCTTGGCGATCATCGGCGCGTCAAGATCCGCGTTGTCCACTATGGCCATGAACACATTGTATTTGTTAAAAACATCCAGTTCAGCGGATCGTTTGGGGCTTATCACCGAGTATCGACCCTTTCGATATGTGTGCTTGATGTTCGCAGCTGAGACCGCCATAGCGCGTTGGATACGTGCAAAACCGTCCGCATCAAACCATAGCGATGCATAGTTGATTTCGGAGAGCAGCTGATTGATGATCTCCAGATACGTCGTTCCGATTTCCCAATCCTCACGATCCGTGGCCATGGTAAAAGCGCAGTTTTCAATTATCGCTTTATTGATTCCACAGTCTTGCAGTAGCTCCTGGATTTTATCAGTATAAGCCGTACCAGCGGCAAAGTGCGGACGTGATTCCGCACGATATCGACGCGCAAGATAACACCCATCGTACGCCTCCACCGAAGTGCTTACTGAGCCGGTCTCGCTCGTATCTTCCACTGCAGTTGCAATGATGAACTCGCCTAAAGGATGTTCAACACCGTCGATGACAAGCACCGGCCGCAGACGGTCATTCAGGATATCCACATCATCCGGTAAAACCACAGTCGCAGACAGGCTTTTTTTGATTTCGGCTCGCGTATCCATATTGACGGCAGGCGCATCTTGAATATCAAGATTCTTGTACACCACGCCGTTACGCAGTAAGTAGACCCTCCATCCGAGGCGTCGGATCCCATCCTCATATCTCATAGCTCACAGCCTCCTCATACGCCACACGATGGAGCGCAAACTCCGTATCGCTACGGCGCCGCACACTGGTGCTGGCCGTTTCCAGTATACCGATTGCCAGCGCTCCATAAGAATCCTTGTAAACCACTAGCTTCCCGACCAGAGCCATCACTGCCTCACGCTCCGGAGCCCGAAGTGTGAACGCCAGATCGTCCGACACACTTTCAAATTCAGCAATATCAGCCACAGGATATTTCCTGCCATCGTAGAAGTGATACGCCACCGTTGCCTGTGAACGAATGGTATGCTGTGGTTCGCCGCCGCGCTTGCACTCCAGAGGGACCCATGCATCCGAGGCATTCACCGCGCCAATAACAGCGTGTCTCACCACGGAGATGCCGAGGGCGGTATTGCTCAAAGCATAATACTCGCCCTCTACACCCCGCACTTGATAGGAATGCGCGCCCACAGCCAGTCGATCCACATACACATTCTCCAGCACCCGCGCAACCGGCACACCGTCTCGATATACATAGTAAGCCTTATAAGCGCCCCCACTCCACCGGAGCGTCACAGCGTTGTTTGCAGATGCCGTAGTAAGCGCTATCTCGCCGCCTGGCGACGCATTTGCGATGGTAACGGACGCTCGCGCCCAGGAAGACCATAGGCCGAAAGAATTTTGTATCCTCACGGCAATATCCGTCGGCCCGTCCTGCAGGAACACCGGCACTTTAAAAGATTTTGCTGTGCCATATAAGAGCCTGCTGTCGTAGTCGCCCGCCGTTACCTGATACGCCTGCTGCCCGCTCGACTGCCAGGCGATCTCCGGCCGCGGCGTTGCCGTCACGCTCGTGATCAGCGGCGCCGCCGGGGCTGCCTGCACGACGATGGTCGCGCTATCGCTCCATGTTCCCGCTGCACCGTCCGCATTGTACGTGCGCACACGCCAAAGCAGCGTGCCCGCCGGGAGCGTATCCGCCGGCACGTCGCAATGCTGGTTCTCGGCCGCCACAGCGGAAGCAATGTCCGTCCAGGTTACGCCGTTGTCTATACTGTACTGGAGGTCATACGCACTCTGCGCAGTCCCTGTCTCAATGGTGTGTTCCCACGTGAAGCGGTTGACGGTGCTCCCGTCTATGAACGTACTCACCGGGGATACCAGGGCACAGGATGATGTACTGTCAATGGTTGTTAGCGTTGCCCAATCGCTTTCCGCCGTCTCCCCGCTTGCAAATGTAACATTAACCTTCCACTGAAGCTCCGCTGTGGAAGGTACTGTATTTGCAGGAATGGGACATGACATCTCGCTGCCGCTCGCATCAATGGTGTTGACTGCTCCACTCGCGCCGTTGCGCCAGGATACAGTTGCGCTTGCCTGTGCAAACGCCGCCGCGCCACCATATGCATTCGTTGTAATCGCCCATGCCAGCTTCACCGCTTTATGCCGGTTGACATACGCTCCAGTCATCGGAGTTTGGGTTACGCTTATCTCGGCATCCTCCATGTGCAGCAAGATGTATGGCTTATTCGTTCCAGCTACTCCGTGGATGGTAAATACGAAATGGTTGGTTGCATATGCGTCATATTCGATTATGTGCGGCGACGCATCAAAGTTTGCGAGGCGATTCCCCGTAAGGTATCCGCCTACAGGTATATCGTCATAATCTACTAAGCCGAAATTATGTCCCGAATAAAAATCTTGCTCGAAGATATTTTCGTGATTGGAATACGTTACCCCCTCCAATGATGTGTCATTTACCCTGTAGATTATCGGAGAGAATTCGTATGTGCGCCAGCCGGATTCCGTGATTCGCTTACTTGACACATATAAGCATAACTGGTACCCGAGTATATGCTTTCGTACGGCATCGCCCAAATTCAGATCCGGCCTAAAGTAATACCTGCTGTCTGCGCTTTTATCTGGAAATGTTACGCTTGGGAGATTGTGATAACTTTCGTTTGGCGCAGCGCTCGTTATAAAAGCATCTTCAATCGCATAAAGCTTTGATGTTGTAACTGCCATAGTTCATCTCCCCGTGTAGCCCATGCGGCTACTCCGTCGCTCGTCTCGCAGCCTACGCATGATTGCAGCGTAGGTTTCTATATCGTCTACCTTGAAAACCTGCTGGGAATAATCGTTGTAGGTGTAGCTGCTGCTTGTGCCGCCGACGGCTTGCTGCGCCAAGCTTTGGCTGGCCGTCAGCACCCGCTCTCCGCCATGGAAGTACATGTACTCCGGGCCGTTCTCGCCAACGCGGTGCCATCCCCGGCTTGCGGAGAGCGTACCGCCCGCATAGCCTCTGCCTACCTGGTTTTGAAGATCGTTTATGTTGGGCGTGGAAACCGTGGTCTGGATTTTCGTTGGTACGCCGTTGATCGCGTTGATCAGAGCCGCAATGCTAAATACCACCAAGGATATTGCGGCTGCAACCACCAGGATATCCACCGCGAGCGCCGCGAATTGCTTTCCGGCCTGCATCGCAGACGGACCGGCCGTTGCAAGCGCTTTGGTACCTGCGGCGATGCCTTTCCCCGCCAACGCCGACGTCAAGGACAGCTTCGTCAAGATAACAACAGCCGCCGTCACAAGCCCGATCACAACAAGAAGGGGCGTGGGAATTTTCCCGAGCCACCCTATCACAGAGACGATTACGCCGCATATCCTTCCAAGCAGGCCTACAACGGAGGCAATCTCGTCTTTGTGCTCTTGCAAAAGCTCCGTAAGCTGAGATAAAATCCTCGTTCTGATCGGCTCTAAAACTTCGCCAAGGTCTGCCATAGCCAGGTTATAGTCGTACTGTGCGTTTTTAGCATCGATCAGGCTCTTGTTGTTTTCGCGGTAGGCTTGTGTAACCTCTTGCATGCCTTTGCGCTGCAGCAAAGATACAAGATATGCTTCTCGCCTTCTCTCACTCATGTGCGAAATAGTACCGTTTACGGTATTTACATCGTATCCGAGTCTTGTGAGAGCTTCTGAAAGCTGTCCCGTAAGCTGACCTGCCTTTACCGATTCTTGAAGACTCTCTGCTAAATTCTCAAACTTCATTGTTTCCGGGAACGTGAGGCACACGCCCGCCAATGTATCTATGAGTGCGGCCAAATTATCGTCCGTTATTCCGTCAAGTGCTAACAGGTTAGACACTCCTTCCAGCACTCCATCGAAATCATCAACAATGGCAGTTGCGTCTCGCGCCGCTCCTTGCATCACATCGATTGATACCCCTGCGTCGGCCGCATTTAGCTCTAAGATCGCCATGTCCCCGCGCAACTCCTGGGTCTTTTCCGACAGCTCTGCAAGGGATGAAATTGCTCTTGAAACGACATCGGAAATAAAGCTGCCCAAGGCAATTTTGAATGTGGATATGCCGCCTTTGCCCGCAGCGTCCATGCCTTTATCCACATCGTTTACGCGGCTCTTCAATGTATCCGCCGCCTCGGAGGAATCCCCCATAACCTCCTCCACATCGGCGATGGCGTCCGCATACTCGTCGGACTTCTTCTGATTCCGGTCGATGGCCGTTTCAAGATCGTTGATCTTCTTCGCAAGTTTCAAAGCGGCGTCGCTGGTCTCCCCATATCGCCGCGAGACGCGATCATATTCCTCGCGATAGTTGGCAAGCTGTTTCTCTTGAATTTGGATTTTATTGTTCAGGTTATCGAGCTGATCAATAGCGTCCTGAACGCCCTCGGCCGAAGGTTCGATCTTAAATTTCTTTGCCGCTTCCGCAGCGTCGTTGATTTTGCTTTCTATGGATTTCAGATCAGCCGTAGTTTCGGAGGCGGCACGGCCTACGGCATCATTCATTTCGTCGATCTCCTTGCGGAGATTGTCGTTGTTCAAGCTGGTGTCAATCGTTACGCTGCCATCCGCTCTGTTCCACCCCATGCCGCTCACATCCTCTCGTAAATAGGCTCCGTGTCCTCCGTATGTTCAAGAGACACCAGCCGTTTTTGACGTGCATACTCCGCACGTGTATCAGGATCCTTAATCCTGCTGAGGTCAATCGCTCTGGTGCTCATGGTCTGCTTTATCCGGCTGTCAGGCGGCAGCGCCCCGAACAGCGCCATAAACTCCCACCAATGCATATCTGTGCGGTCAAGATCGATTCCCAACCACACCCGAAAATCCGCCCAAATTGTTGCGCTGTCCCGGCGCCAATCCAGCAGCCGTTCCGGGGCGGATATATGCCGCGGAGGTTCCCCGCAGGCATAAAAATCCAATAGCGCCGGCAGCCATCGTCCAATATCCTTTGGCACTTCTCCAAGGATGTTCTGCAGCGAAATGGCGATCTTCTCTTCCTCAATCAGGTTTGGGTCGTCCCAAACGCTTCCAAAACGCAGCCATTTTCGATACCCGGTTTCGATCTCCTTGCCTAATATCCGGTTGGGTGGCGTTATCAGCAGCATCGGCTTCCTCCTGCGTATCGATGTATTCGGCCACGACCTTCTCGCGCTGGCCCATGATGTGCTTATACAGATAAGTGCACAGGCTTATATGCTCTGCGCTGTTTGGCTTCCGGCCGGCAAATATTTCGTTGTATTCCTCAACGCCAATACATCCCTGGATGAAGCCTTGCGCCGCTTGCAACAGCTCTTCGTTTTTTGCCTGTACCTTTTCCGCGTAATCGGCATGTTTACCCGGCTCTTTCACGGCGGCTTTCGCTTCCTCATCGAGCGCCGCAAATTCTGCGCCCAACATGAGCAGGCGGGGAAAGTCCCTGACAATCCCCGCAATCAGGCCGCTATCTGCGGGATCGCATTCGTACTGCTTCCCGCAGATCTCTACCATAGGTTTCTCATCAAACTTGAATCCCATCGTTTTACTCCGCCGCAGTAAAAGCCGGCACGTCATCCGTCAAAACAACGGTGCCGCGCACCGGCTTCCCGTTCATTGCCAGGCCGAACCCGATGGTCTCACGGTTCTGCGTGTCGCCGCTGCCGTCGTCAGATACAGTCAGGCTCGCCTTGCCTTTCCATCCGTTTGCGCCGCTGGCGATATTATCGTAGAACTCAAGGTATTCCACCTCACGGTTCTCCAGATCATACAGGCGGTTGATGAAGATCTCATCCTGCGCGGCGTCGCCGACAAACCGATTGCCGGAGAATGTGCGCGAAATGCTTTGCGTGGACGGCTCTTTCTCTGCCGTGCCGCGCTCGTTCATATAGTAATATTCCTCCTCATTCTCGGAAAAGGAATTGCCGCGGGATGTGATGCCTACCGCAATCTCAGCCCACGTTGGGCTTTCAGACGTACCGATGTTGATGAAAAAGCGTCGGTTGAACGCCTTGGGTTTCGTATAAGTTCCAGCCATTACTGTACCTCCCTTTCATAAATCAAACTGCATAAAACTTGATATGTACCGCTCTGGCCATCCTCCGCAATGTCCACGAATTGGCCATTTTGTGCCAAAAGCATTTCTGCATCCAATCCCTGGCCGAGATCCGGCAGAGTGCGGTTCTGCGCCTGCATCCACGTGCAAAAGCGTTCCACGAACGCGACGTTCGCCAGCCGTGCGGCATCTTCCGCCGTAAACTCCACGGCCTGTAGAACGAAGTTATACTGCCAGCGCGTATTGCCTGCCATATCCACGCTCAACAGCACTTCTCCGGTCGGGAAAAGGCCGTAATTCTGCGGTTTTGTTTGATCCGTAAAGTCCACGTGCGTCGCCGCGAAGTCGTCGATGAACGGGCAGGCGGCAACCAGCGCGCGCAAGCTGTCGATTATGCTCATGGCCGTCCTCCCTTGATGTACCTGTCCAGTTCACGCTCCATGACCGGCATTTCGTTCTGCACGAGCGCACGATCCCAGAGCGGCCCGGCCGCACGGTTTATGTCCTTGGTATACTTCAGATCTTTGTCGATCGCATGTTTTTTCGGATAGCCTACCATGACTTTGCCATAGTAGAGGTACCGGATGTGCGGCCCTCGCACCGTGATCCTTCCATGCTCAAGATCCGTGCCGGCGTTGACAGCTCTGGACACGGACATTTTATCCCTGGCGGGCAAATACTTCTTAATCCGGCGCTGTACCGTGCTGGTCCAAAACTTTTGCACCTTGCCGCCTTGCTTCAGGCCAAGGCGAACCATTACCTGATCTGCGTTTGCGGGCCTTACAACCGCGTTCATTTGCCGCTCACCTCCCAGTGCCGCATGGCAGGGCTTCCCATGTCTTTCGTGTCCACGCCGGTAATCGTAAGCACGTCGTCATAATTTTGGGTGAGCTGTGAAATCGGTGCATCTGGGCCGTATTCGTAGCGGCATACACCTTTTACGAGATAATCCTTTGGTGCAATGGTGAATGCACCGCAAGGATCCACAGCGTAGGCTTTCGGCTTCTTATGCCGCCTACCGCCAGCGTCTACAGAAAAGGGGATGTAGACCGTGGCGCTGTCCGCGCCGGCCGCGCCAGTCTTGCGGATGACAGCTTGTTTGTTATCTTCCCAATAGACCGCCGCGAGGACAGTGCGCTGGTAAACGGTTTTTCCATCGATCTTGCACGCATTGTACAAGGTTGCGGGGGTATTCGTCCGCATAAGTTTACACCCCTCGGAATAGCAGGCCGGTATCCGCAAGGTAAAGCGCTGCCGCCGACCATATGCGCCCCTTCAGCCTGGCTGCTTCGCCTTCCGGCGTCTCTGCCGCATAAGACACGGAGTGCCCGCCGACGCTCTCGCTTGTGATCGCTCCCTGCGCAGTCATTTCAGCTCGTTTCTGCTCACTGTAGAGCACCTCTGCAATGGCGCAGCAGGCCAAGATCACGTTTATATCCCCTGCCTGCGCGCGACTCTGCGTCAGGCGGTCGATATAGGCGGACGCTTTTGCGCCCACGCCCGGGAAAGCCTCCGGCGGTATTTGGCTGCCGAGGTAATCCCCTGTGTAATTTCTATAGCTTGCATAGGCCATGCCCCCACCTCATTTCTTCGGTTCTTTTTCTTCGGCTTCCTTCTCTTTCGGAGGAGGCGGGGCCGTTTCGCGCCTCGCCTCCTGCTTTTTAAATATCAGGCCAACCGTCCGCATGGTTCACTCCTTGTGATGCAGGTAGATGCCGGAAACCTTGTTTTCGTACACGTCGGCCAGGCCATAGGCACGATAGAAGAACATCCAGCCATCGCTGGTCTGGTTCGCCTCGGGCGGCACGATCTTGTTGACGGTGTGCTTAGGGTACTGCATGAGCGCAGGCGTATGGATTACTAGGAAGTTGATATCCTTGCCTGCAGCAGCCTTGGCGTAGCCGCCGGCCTCCTCGCCTTCAGTCGTGCCGTCCTTAAGGTCAATGGCCGTATAGAACCGGGTCTGAGGCACATCGACGATGCTGGCGAAGCGGGCAAGCACCTCGCGGCTCTTGGTCGTATCCATATCCTGGATAAGGCCGCGCAGGGTCGGCGTGATGAAAAGATGGCGGTTCTCCATTGGTACCTCATCCTCGTCCATCGTGGTGATCGCCGCCCGAAGCGCCGCAACTACGGCTGCGCCGTCGGCCAAAGTCGCGCCGGCGGCCACCTTTGAAATTCCGGGGGTACCGGCATAAGCCGCGAAACGGAAGGCATCCATTTCCGGGCTTACCTTGGTGCGGATGAACTCGCTCGCAAGCCTGCCGAAAGCAATGCCGGCAGTCTCTTCGTTGTCCATCGCGTCAACCGTAAACTTTCTGCCGCGGTCGTAGTTGAAAGTCACGGTTTCGTTGGTCAGCGTGACGCTGCCGCCGACATATCCGGAGTTTCGGCTGTAATCCGCAAGGCCGTCCATGCTGATCTTAGGGATGACGATCTCATTTGCATTGGCGCCTGCACGCGCAAGCGAAGGGTCGCTGTCAAGGACGGAGGTAAGCGATGCGCGCTTGTAGACCTCATCCAGCAGGTCAATATACTTTTTGAACTTCGTAATGGTGTTCGGCATTTTCTTCTCTCCTTTTCTTTATTTCTCCGGCGGTAAGCCCATTACAGCACGGGCTGCCGCCACATCGTTCGTTCCCGGATCAACTCCGGGGGTTGGCCCTACAATTTTAGGCGTTGGATTCGCGTTTGCGAACAGGTACGGCTTTGCCGTTTTGAGCGCTTCGAGCGCTTCCTTCACGCCCGTCACGGCGCCTTTTTCATCCACCTTCACGTTCGTGCGGTCGAGGAGCAGCAGCGCCGCATCCGCATCGACCAGGCCCATCGCCGCGCCGGTGGTTCGCACATCGGCCGCGATGAGCAAGCCGTTCGCGCGGGCAAGCTGTTCGTCCACGATCCGCTGCTGCTCCGGGGGAAGCTGCGTTGCGCGCCTCTGCCGCTCCTGCTCCAGAAGCTGCGTCAGCTCCTCTTCCTGCATGCCATACTGTTCTGCCATGCTTTTCACTACACCGCCTTCCGCACGCTTCTGGCGGCTTTCGATCGCTGCCATAACAGCGGACGCTATCGCTTCCGGCGAAGCGCTGGCAGAGCCGGACGGCGATGGCGTTGCGGGCGCGCCCGTCGCCGGTTCCGCAGGCGCAGGAGCAGGCGCAAGGGCCGGTTCCGCGAAAAGCTGAAGGTTCATACGGTTTGCAACGTCGTTTTTCCTCATCTCGAGTTCTCCCCGTTTTAGGCCCGTCGGCCATATTTCCGTTTTCCGCCCGTCGGCTCCCTGCACAGTTTTGCGCCGTAAGCAGGTTTTGGGCATAACAAAAAGCACGGTGCTTTTGCACAGTGCCTTTTAATCAAAAAATCAGTTATTGCATGATGGTTGCGACAATCTCACGAAAGGGCTTCCCATCCACGATCCAATGCTCCAGCAGTTCATGCACGGTGGAGAAATCAAACATGTTTCCATCGGAATCCCATGTGGAAAACCCGTTGGAAGGAGCGCAGACCGAATACTGCTTCCCACCGATCTCAAACGCAGGCTCGTTCATGCGAAGGAATAGAGCAATATCATTTTCGTTCATCTGCCGCACCTCCCAAAATATCATTATGCGCGATTCGTTCCTGCTCGTTCAGCTCGCGCGGTTCCCTGTTTATGAGCGTTCCATCCGCCCCCCAAATGTAGGTGTGCGCATGTTCGCCGTGTACGCCGTACGGATGTTTATCCGGGCGGCTATGCGGTCCGGAATGAATCTGCGTTGCGATTCTCCCCGCCGCATCATAAATCGTCCGGTCGATCTGAGCAGCTCCGCTACGGTACTCCGTCTTTGTTTCCAATACTGCAAACGGCCGGAATGCCTTTGGAATGGATGGCTTCGCACGATTTTTCCAATCGTCTGTAACAACGATTGTACCGTTTTTATTATACCGAATCCGGCTGTATTTATCAACGGATGTCCGTACCCGTGCCGCCGTTTCACGCCCGAAGCCGTGTACCGCTGTGCGTTCGCTTTGACGCTTCAATCCGGTTTGCGCGGCAAAGTCTTTTTCTGTGCTCTGCCATTTACGCAGCTTCGCCGCAGCCTCATGCGGATCCTGCCCGGCGGCCTCCATAGCCTTGAATTCCCGCTTATAGCGCCGAACCTGCCGCTCGATATAGCGCTGCCTCTGCGTGGCTTCATAGATGCTCAGCTTTTCGCCGTTGTAGGTTACCGTCTTTTCCGCCATCCGCCGAAGGCGCTCGTCCGTATAGGTGCGAGGGTCGCCCTCAAAAAAGGCGAACGCGGAGTGCCGGCAGTTCCATCCCCCAAGCCCTGCTCCCGTGCCGTAGCCCGTCGCCGTGGCGAAGTGCGGGTATTTGGGATTCATGCCGGAACGGCTGTATACCTTACCCTGCCATCCCGCGTGATTTGCAACCCCTTCCCCTGTGCGCGCCCCCTCGTGGGCTGTGACCTCCACAAGATCGCAGCCCAATTCATCCGCGCGGGCCATCTGCAGTTCAAGCGCCGTTTGGTTCACGCCCGTGATCACCGCACGGCGTACTGCAACCTCCAGCGTTTCTGTCCGTATGCGGCCGTTGCCTGCATAAGATATAGAGCGTATGCCCTGACCCGCAAGCGCGCGGACCGCATTGCGGATCGCCTCTGTATAGGAAAACGCACCGGATTGCGTTTGCAGCCACGCCTGATCGAGTGCGCGCTCAAACTGCTGTGCCGCAGTCCGCGCCGTGGTACGTGTGAGGTTTTCAAACAAGCCTTCCGTACGCTTAATGCCTGCGTGCAGGATGCGCTGCAGCTCGGGTGACGCACCGGCAGGCGGCGGGTTCAATCCGTGCCGCCTGTAAACGGCATCATCCGTCCGAAGCGCTTCGGCTCCGGCCTCGGTTACAAGCCGTTCGATCTCCGGCCTTGTCCGGCGCGTGAGCTGTGAAAGGATAGACATGATCTCCTCATAACAAAGCCCCATAGCCTGCAGCTTGCGTACCTGCCATGCGGCGGAAGGAATGAAAAAATCATACTGGCTGACCCGGCGCGCAATATCAATTAGAATTTTCAGCTCGGCCGAAGAGTACAACTGTACAAGCGCATCCGGCGCCGCCGCGAGATAGTTCGGCGTAAGCATCAGGGCTCCTCGAACAAAGCAGGGTTATCCACAATAACGCCATGCAGAGCCGCCGCAATCCGATCGATCATTTCCTCGTCATGATTGGTATAGCCGCACTGATCAAAAAGCGCATGGATTAACTCGTGTAGGAAATCCCGCATCATTTTGGCATCTGCGGCTTTTGTCAGCCTGATTTTGCAATCGCAATAGTCTATTTCAGCGCAAAACCCGTTTGTGCCGGAGCGCAGAAATTCAACGGTTTCTACCGCATATGTAATGCCGCCAACTTTTACTTCATTCGGTATTTTCATTCCATGCCTCCGAATCCCATCAGGTCGTCGTCGTTCTCCCGCTCCGCGAGAACCGCCTTCGCGTCTGCCTCGGTTTCCCCATACCATTTCACGCGGTATTCCCAAGGCTGCATCAGCCCGTCGCGCACATCCTGCCGATCGCGCTCCCGCTCGGATTCCTTGTCGATGATATACCCGTCCTCAAAATTGACCGTGATCTTCGCATCCGGGTTCACAGGCGCGCCGCAGAACGTTTTTCCCGCCCAAAGGATCGCGCGTACCAGCTCCTGCTGGAAGCGCTGCACAGAAAGATAATGCTTTGCAGCGTTCTGAACAAGTTCCTGTTTATCGCCCGTGTACTGCGTTGCCGTGACGACTGTTGTACCGTTGAATTGATAATGCTTTGTGCCAAGGCCGCATTTGAAGGAAAGGTAATCAAGCTGCGCCTGTACGCCGTCCTTGTTTTCGGCGACACGCAGCGCAGGGTTGTATTCCTGGATCAGCTTCTTTACGCCATCCGCATCGAGATCCCCGTCCCCGGTCGCCACAAAGAGCTGCTGCGCAACATCATCCGGCGTGACAGGCCGCCCCGCTCTATCGTGCTGGAGCATGCTGTGATCCATGAATACCTTCTTGCCGCCTAGCTTGAAATCCCGGTTGAAATTGTTGTAGGCAAGATCCACGCCCTTGAGCTGATCGACGGCATTAGCCAGCACGGAAAGCCCAAGCCCCACAGGCCGCGTTTCCACGTTGTTGGAGATATGCGGGGACACAAGTGCAAACATGGGGATGTCCGTCGGCAGAATGATTTCCGGGCTCATGCCTTCCGGCAACTCTACCGGGCGCAGCGCGCCTTCGTCCTCTTCATAGTAGCGGTTTTGAATGCGGTAGCGCCCGCCATTGAGCACATGCGTTTCCACGTAGATATAGTGCTTTCCATGCTCCAAAACCTCGGAGACAAATGCAACATCCACCACCTTGCCGCGCCGCACAGTGATTGGAATGATGTGCAGCGCGTCCATATACTCAAGCGCAATGCGCGCACTGGCATCCGGGACGACGTCTCCGCGCTTTGTAACCGCCATGTCCTGCACACGCAGCACGGCAGCACCCGTACCAGTTGCAAAACTACGCTCAATCAGCGCATTGCCGTTTGTCCAAAAATCGTTTGCGCCGAGCACGCCCTCCATTCCGTCCTCGCCCTGAAGGAAATCCGATGACGCTTTATCCTCCACCACGATTTCTGTTTTTTCGTTAAGCAGGATGCTTGCCCAATCCTCGCAAACTTTCTTGCCCATACGCATGGAATAAAGCTCGCGCGTGATAAGCTTTCCGGTTTCCCCGTCTCCGCTCCATTCGCGGAATTCGTGGAAGGGCTTGAACTTGCCCGCCCACCAATCCCGCCATTCCGAGACATAAGCATAATAAGAGCCGTCTATGTTCGTGCCAAACTCCTTGTTCAGCATATCGATTACGGCGTTGATGTTCATTCCTGCCTCCCCTCCGGCACGAGCTTTTTCATGAAGCGTTCAAAGCTGTACTCGAAGCCGTCCAATATGTCGATGTCCGATGAAAAGTTGTCCAGGCGCACGTCCTTCTTCTTCGTCTCGTCCCAGCTCGCGGATTTGAGGCCGCCGATGAGCAGCGTACAGCGCCGCAGGATATGCAGCCGGTTCATGTTAAGCAGCGTCAGCGTGCAGATGATGCGCTGCATGATCTCACACTTCGCGCTGTCTCCAATCTGCACGCCGAGCCCTGCGGTGCGCGCGGCCTTGCGCACGCTGTTGATCAGATATTGCGCCTCGCTGTCCATAAACGCATATTTGATATGCGCATTCGGAAGTTCCGCCTCGATGGTACGGCAAAAACGGATAAACTCCGTTGCGACCCGCTCCGCATCGATCTCGCCTTTCACGCCGGGAATATGAGCGTCCTTGTAAACAACGATCTCACCGAAATTGCCAATTACCGCCGTTGCAACAAACGTCGTGAGCGACCGCGTCCCGCCGAAGTCCACGCCGATAGAAATAAAGCGCAAGTTCGCCTTCTGTATGTCGGTGAGCCCGTCCACAAGCCAATGCTCCGGATTTTGCGCGAAGTTCCGGTAGATGAGCCCCTCCGCGATCACCCAAAGCCCCCGGATGAAGCGATCGTAAAACACGCCGTCGTACATCGCGCGGTAGCGTTCTTTGATGCGTTCCGCAAGGCTTGGGTTGTCTTCCATTGTGAAGTGAAGATATAAAAGCCGTTTCTCTTTGTGCTTGAGGATCCACTCTGTATAAAACCAATGATCCGGCCCCTCCGGGTTGCAGTTGAACCAGAACTTTGAGCCGTCCACGCTGCAACGGCCCGTCGCCTGATTGACAAAACTCTGCGGCATGAGCGCCACCTCGTCAAAGAATACACCCGCCAGCGTCACGCCCTGAATCAAATCCTGACTGCGCTCGTCCTTGCCGCCAAATACGTAAAAGTAATTCTCCGCATCTTTGCAGCGTACCACGAGAAGATTGTCCCCGCGCCGGTCTTCCACACGAAAGCCGCGGGCGCAAAGCATAAGTTTGAGCGCGACAAGCACATTGCGCCGGAAGCTGCCGATCGTTTTCCCGCACATGCCGAAATTCTGCATGTTGAATGTGCTCATTGCCCAAAGGACGAATGAAAGAGACATGGACAGCGTCTTGCCGGAGCGGATCGCACCGTCCGCAATGATGCCGTCATGATCGTGTACCGGGCTTTCTGCACACCACCAGGTCAATACCTTTAACTGCCGGGGACTGAATCGTTCAAACCGGAAGATCGCCCTCTGTTTCATCGCGCCACACCTCCTTCACGGAGTTGCGAAGCGCCTCAATGAAGCCGTCATCCTCCACTTCATCCCCTTCTCCCTGCTTCTTTCGTTCCATTTCAAGCCGCGCAAGGTCGAATGCCTTCCTGTGCTGATCCATCGGATTCATCTCAAAATACCGCTCCAAAAATGCGAGTGACTTCTGCCGGTCGGCAAGTTTTATGCTCGCTCCGTTGCGTCCGAGTTTCACCTCGTCCACCAACTGCCCGTCCACCTCGGAGGATTCCCGGAACCGCAGGTCGTTGATCTCCTGCAAAAGCGGCGTTTTCTCGCCGGTCTCCGGGTCTGTCACCTGCACCGGGCCGTACATGGCCATGACCGGCACCGTCGCCCGGCCCCACTCGACGAAATCGCTCAGATCCGCGAATGCTATGCGCCAATGCAGCGCCAGCACATCCTCCTTGCTGCCCAGCAGCAGCGCCGCATGTTTGATCTCCTTCAGCCGCTGCACTTCCTCGCGGATCCGCGGCTTGCGTAAAAGCTCCCACGCGATCTGCTTCGCGCTGCGCGGCTCGTATCCCGCCCGCCGCGCGGCAGACGCGCCGTTGAAGGTCTGGACGTAATGCAGGCAGAAGGCCTTCTCCTTCTCGGTAAGCTCCTCCGCCTCATCCATGGCCTCCATCACTTTTCGGAGCGCCTTTTTCGTAACGTAACGTTCCTTT
>OHGK01000712.1_pt1 | contig 21120 bp, 18 predicted proteins | sample 1567671 | NCBI WGS metagenome assembly OHGK01 (sample SAMEA3879577, study PRJEB24766) | human gut metagenome | biome: human-associated habitat; feature: feces | place: USA | collected 1985/1987 | reverse complement strand
ATTGTATTCAAAGTTTTTTGTAACGAATGTTATTTTATCAATAGTAGTCAAACTAGTGCTTTTTAAAGTATATGGTAAACTAGTTTTTCTTGATAATAATACTTTATTATTTATAGTATCAGTGTATTTAACTACATTTCCATCAATAGTAATACTTCTTTTAGCCCCGCTTTTTAAAGTTATATCACATAATACTTCTGTACAAGAAAACGTATTTATATAATTTTCTTTTAAAATATCACTATTAATAGTTTTAGAAATTACACTTTTATCTATTTCCATATTTGTAGTTTCTTCTATTCCTACATCTTCTTTTTTAACTAGTGTTAGAAAGTTTAATAAGAATATCATTACTACTGATAATAGAGCAATACTTATAGTTAGTTCAACTAAGGTAAATCCATTTTTTTTCATTACTTCACCTCTAAAGATGCATAATAGTTTTTGTTATTGTATTTGTAGTTAACTATTATGTATTTATTTGTTTTATATGAATTAATTGTTTTTAGATATTCATTTAAACTATTAGGAAGTGTTGTATCACTATTTATTATATTATCTAAATTAGTAAAGCTAATAACTACTCTTTCTACTTCTAAGTCAGTAAGTAAACTATTACAATTACTACTCATGTATGATGTACAGTTATCTTTTGTAATTTCTAAATACGTTGAGCCAGTTAAGTTTTTATTTGTATTGTTTCTTATAATATTAGTTTTATATAAATCACTTATATTATCAAAGTATTTTCTCATTTTTATATCAGTTGTTATATTACTCATTAAAGAGTACATACTAGCAATACCAACACTAAGTAAGACAATTACTATTATTGTTTCTATAAATACAAAGCCTTTTTTAGTCATTGTTATACCTCTCATTTAGTTCATTTTTTACTGTTTCGTTAAGACTATTAATTAGTCTATTTCTCATTACATACTTAGATAATATAGACGATACTATTAAAAATGCATACACCGTAGCCATTGATACAAACCCTTTTTTCATATTGTCTCACTCCTATTATAAGTATAACATAAAAATAAATAGATTTCACTAGAAAAATAAAAGAAACTCACAAATAGTCTCTTTTATCATAATATATAGTATGAATAAATTAAATGATATTAAAAATCTTTATAAAAATAATAGACATTTATTTAATACTCTTTTAGTATTAGTTAATATTGTCTTGATATTTTGGCAAGCTATTTTCTCTCTTATTAATCCATCAAGAAGCAATGTCGTTCTTTTACTCATTTTGATTAGTATTCTCGTGTATCAACTCTTTAAAGACTCCTAAAGATATAAACTTACTGGTTCTATAAGTGTAGTCTAACATTTCTTTTACTGACCTTACTTTGTTGTACTCACTACATTCTAAGTTCATACTAATAGGAAAACTTATCATTATATTAAATAGTTTTATTTCTTCATCGTTAAGTTTAAATACACTATTATATTCTTTAAATAATGTAGTCATATCAGTACTTTTATATTCATTTCTATATATTTTATATATGTCAATGATAGGTGTATCAACCAAATAATTATCCCAACTTGTAAAAATTAATTTATTCCCTTTTATAAAATTATCAAATTTAAGATTATTGTTGACTATACATACCCTAGTTTTAGTTTGATCTTTTACTAAATTATACCAACTATTTAATTCTCTTTCAATAAAATATAAATTAGAACTTATTATAGTATAATTTCTTGCAATTAAATAACTAGATGGACTCATAAAGCGTTCATTATCAATTTTTTCAATTAATTTATTATAGTAATCCTTTAGATAGTCAACTTTATCTATTAGTTTATTATAGATATCTTTAAAAACTTTTCTGCTTTCTGTTTTAAAGTATGCTGTTTTATAGTGTAGTGTAGCTACATTTTTTATAAATTCTATATAGTCTGAGTCATTAATAAAATTAGAAGTTTCAACATACTCATATCTTATAAGATCATCAATTTTATTAATTCTATTTGCAAAAGTAGTAATTCCTCTAGAACTAAGATAATCAAATAAGTTAGATAAGTCTTTCTTCTCTTTTTTAACTACATATTTACCATCATCTGTTTCATATATTTTAGCTTTTCCAATTATTTTTATTTTTTTAATTTTCTTCATTTTTAATAATAGGAATAATTATCTTGTCTCCAACATGAATGTTTTCTACGTCGTTATAATCTGTTATATCATCAATTTTAACGTTATACTTAAGTAAGATACTATCTAATGTATCTTCTTCTCTCATAATGTATACTTTAAATTTAGAATATTCCTCTTCTGTTACATTATTAAAAATTGTTTTCATATTATTATCAGTTATTTCGTTATTAGTTTCTTTAATTGTAGCTGTTTTATCAAGCATTACTTCATCATGAAAGTCTTTTGGACTAAGAAGGTCTTTCTCATTTATGTAATCATCTATTACATCGTTAACTTCTTCCATCTCTTTTTCCCCCGTTTCTTCATTATTAACTTCTTCTGGCAATTTAGAATATTCCATATCTAATACCATTTTTAAGTGTAATACATCTTTTTCAGTTTCGTAACTAAAGTCATGTATGCTTAGATTAATACTGTCTTTGTCAATTAAACTTGATAAAGCAATAGTAAACGGAATTGTGTAAAAGAAGTCTTCTTTTTCTACACTTGACATAGTAGCTTTATATGACCCTGCCACATCAAAATATCCTTCTATAGTGTCTTCTAATATTTTGTAGTCGTGAGATAAAGTAATATCACTAATACTAGAGACGTACGTTTTTAACATGCAATCTTTTTTAAATTCTATTGTTTCTTTCATAATAAAACACTCCTTTCATTTAATAAATATGAAGAAGTGTTTATTTTATTACTATTTTTTAAGTATTCTTTTATATCCAAGGCTTTCTAGTTCTTTCTTTTTTTCTTCTGTTGATACTCCAATAATTCCTAAGTTTAGCTTTGTATCAAACCCGTCATCTAATTTAATATATACATTAATAAGAGTTAAGCCGTCTTCTCTTGGTATTTCATCATAACAAAGTTCTTTTATTTCACCTTGATATAAACTTTTAATCATTTTCATTCTTTCTGTTTCTACCATTATTGTCACCTCCAAAAATATCATTATAAATTTCCATATAATTTTTAACAAAAACAAATTTAATTTTATCTTTTATTTCTTTATCTAAATATTCAACATCTCTTTTATTTAATACTGAAACGTATACTTTAGTTATACCATCTTTTATAGCAGCTACACTTTTTTCTCTTATACCACCAACTGGAAGAATGTCACCTAAAAGAGTAATTTCTCCACTTGCACTGATAGTAGAAGGCACTTCTTTTTTTAATAAATAACTTAGAAGTGCAGTTGTTATAATAGCGCCAGCTGATGGGCCTTCTTTAGGAATGCCACCTTCTCTAAAGTTAATATGAAGAGTACTATTAAACATTTCATCATTTATTTTAAACAAATCTTTATTAGATTTAATGTACCCCAAAGATACCATGATACTTTCTTTTAAAGTTTCACCAAGATGCCCTGAAGTAAAAAACGATTCTTTACCAGCATAACCAGTAACTTCTATTTCTAAAGTCTCACCACCATATGGAGTATAAGCTAATCCTTTTACATATCCTATAGTAGATGTTCCAAGCTTCATATTATTTGAATATTTTTCAACACCTATGTATTCTCTTACCAAACTAGGTGTAATAACTAAGTCAGTAAGTTCAATATTTTTTAATTTGTGTTCAGTTACAACTTTTCTAATTATTCTATTAATAAGTCTATCTAGTTCACGAACACCACTTTCTTTTGTATAATCTTGGGTTAATTTAAGTATAGCTTTATTAGTAAATGTAATATTAGCATTTACTCCATTTTTCTTTAGAGAATTACTAATTAGATAATCCTTTGCAATTGATATTTTTTCATAGTCAAGATATGAATTTAATTCAATTATATCTAACCTATCTTGAAGAACCATAGGAATTGAAGATTTATCGTTAGCAGTTAATATCCATGTAACATTAGATAAATCTATCTTTTCTTCAATATAGTTATCAACAAAGTCTTTATTTTGTTTGCTATCTAAAATATCAAGTAAAGAATTTACTGGATCTCCTTTATAATCTTTACTCATTTTATCAATTTCGTCTAATAATATAACTGGGTTCATTACATTACTTTTAATTAGAGATGTAATTATTTTACCAGGTGCACTTCCTATGTATGTTTTTCTGTGCCCTAGAAGTTCAGCTGGGTCGTTTAGCCCACCCAAACTTATTTTGACAAACTTTTTATTTAGACTATTTGCAATACTTTCAGCTAAAGTTGTTTTACCAACACCTGGTGGACCAACTAAGCATATAATAGGATTATTACTTTCTTTATTAGTTTCAACTGCAACATATTCTAGTATTCTTGTTTTAACTTCATCAAGTCCATAATGAGTTTTGTTTAAACTTTCACTTACTTTATTTAAATCAGTTTCATCTTTTGTTATTTTACCAAAAGGAATACTTAACAAATAATCAATGTAAGACTTAATCACTGCTAGTTCAGGACTAGTTTCTAGTGTAGTTTCATATTTGTATATTTCGTTTTTCAATCTTTCTTTAATACCTATAGGAATATGCCTATTATTGATTACTCTATTTACTTTATCAATATAAAGAGACTTATTATCAACTTCTCCAAGTTCTTTTTTAATTATTTTGATTTTTTCTTTTAAAAGCATTTCTTTTTGCATTTCATCTAAGTCAGCTTTTAAATCGTTTTCTATTTTATTTTCTAAATTTAAAATTGCAAGTTCTATATTTAGTTCAGTAATTAATCTTTTAGCACGGTTAATTCTATTAGGCTCAACTACGAGTTTTAATTTCTTTGGAGTGCTAAAGTTAACAAAGTTACATACTATATCAGTTAATTTATCTAAGTCGTTTATTCCTTTTATTTTATTTAAAACTGCATTAGACAAAAATGGGTTAACTGAGATATAAGTTTCTAAAGTTTCAAGTAATTTTCTTAATAATGCTGTTTCTTCTATTTCGTTATATTGAACTTCAGGGAAAGTAATTACTTCACTTTCTAATATATCTTTATTGTTTAAATAATACATATATTTAAGTACTCTTACCCTGTTTAAACCATTTAAAACAATTCTAGTGTTTCCATTAGGTAAATCAATTCTGCTAACAATATTTGCTACTACTCCAACTTTAGGTAAATCGTTTGTATCTGGTACTTCTTCTAAATCGTTAAGTGGAGTTACAATTAAAACTTTATTATCAAAATAATCTCTTGATATATCCATTATTTTTTTTGTAATATTATTATTTAATTCAATTCTAGCGTCTCCAAGAGGGAATAATACAAGGTTCTTCAGTAATATTACTGGTAAGTTACTTTTAGACATGTATTTCACCTCCGTATGGCTTATTATTATAATGAGTTTTTAAACTTTTGTCTACCCTTTTTTAAGTTTTTTTAGTGAAATTTTTTACTCGTATTTTTTAAGTTACACTATAGATTTATGAAGTACGCTTCAAGTCCCTTAAATTTATCTACTTCTCCAGTTTTTATTTGATAGTCTAATTCTGCTAGTTTGTTTAGATTATCAATTAATTCTTCTTTTTTAACTTTATAACTATTATTTATCGCTAAACTAACTCTATAAGGATGTTCTTTTAGTTTACTTGCAATATCTTTACTAGACATTCCTTCATTTAGAAGAATAGAGCACTCTAAAATAAGCATAATATTATTAGCAAGCAAGCTTATTATTACTGCTGGTTCTTCCTTATCACTCACTAACTTCTTATATGTATTAAATATAAGTTTTTTATTTTTTTGAATCACAGCATCCACTAATTTAAAAATATTATCTTCATCATATTTAGTAACCACTTTTTTAACATCTTCTATAGTTATGTGTTTATCTTTAATTTTATATAGCTCTAGTTTTTCCAGCTCACTATATAGTACTCTTCTAGTTTCTCCAATTCTACTAATGATCTCACTAACTGCATTATAGTCAATTTTATAACCTATATTTGTAAAATAACTATTTATATACCCATTTATGTTGGTCTTATCTAAATCTTTAAACTCTTTTACTATACTTTTACTTTTTAAATCTTTTACTAATTTCTTTCTTTCATCTAACTTTTCACATATTACTTTAAACACTAGTACAGTGTTTTCATTTGGAGACGATATATAACTATCAAACGTTTTATCTTCTAAACTACCCTTACTTGTTAAAAATACAGAATTATCTAATACTACCATTTTCTTTGAACCAAATAAATCATTATATGAACACTCTTCTATTACATCTTTAATGTTACATTCACTATAGTCGTAAACTATCTTATCAGAAATATCTTTACTCTTCATTAACTCTTCTATATAGTTATCTAACATCACTGCGTTTTCTCCATATAGAATATAAAACATTCTCTTCACCTCCACCTATATATAATTTTACACCAAACACATTTGTTTGTCAATGGTATTTTTTTTATAAATTACCTATTAAAAAGGATAGTAATATTTGATAAAATAATGGTGTATTAATTACTTGAGATGTTAATACAAAAATTTTGACAATAGGTGTGATGTCTTGTGTCACGAAGATATCACGTATAAATGTGGGGTATACCTTTTTTTGGTGTACTCTTTTTTGTTTCAGGAGGATATATGGTAATATTAAAAGAAAAAGGATATGTTGACATAACAACGAAGTCACTTAAAAATAAAAAATATGGTGTGGCTTCAGTTATTGATGCCAAATATTTTTACGATGGAAAATATAAGTACTATGTTGATGGTAAAGGAGTTGTATTAGATTATTCATCAAAAGAAAAAGAAGTAGCTAAATGGTTAGCAAATCTTTTCGGTGAAACAGTTTATATGCTTCCTAGAATAAACTATCCAGAGGGTATAAAGACTGCTGACTATTTTTTCAAAAATGAATGCTGGGATTTGAAAACAATAAAAGGAAAAAGTAGACAAGTTTTGTATCACGCAATATATAAAAACAAAACTCAAAGTAATAATTTTATTTTTGATATAGTTTCAAATGATTTAAATATTGAAAAATTAAATAGTCAAGTTCAAAATTTGTATAATAGAAAAGACACAAAATTTCTTCAAAAAATTATATTAAGAAAAGAAAATAATATTTTTATTTATAAAAGAAAATGAAAATGTGACCGCACTGGTAATTCAGCACGACCACACTTCGTATACAAATTATAGCACAAACTACATAAACAAGTCAAGAGATAATTGGCTACTCTCAGGCATATCATCAAGTGCACCAAGTCCCCTAAGTTTATCTATTAATGTTTGACTGACTTTTCCTCTCATCTGTAAATCTTCAATACTTACAAACTCGCCTTTATTTCTTTCTTCAACAATTTTCTTTGCAGCAACATCTCCCATTCCATCAAGTGCTATAAATGGTGGAATAAGTCCTTTTTTATCAGGTGTAACTTTAAACATCAAAGCATCACTTTCAGTAATACTAATATTTGTAAAATAGAAGCCTCTTTCAATCATTTCATTACACATATATAAACTAGATAATGTATCTTCATCTTTGTTAGATCTATCAAAGCCTTTACTTTCTAATAGTTCTATTTGTGCTTTTACTGAATTTAAACCATTTTTCATTGCATTTATATCAAATGAGTGCTCACGAATACTCAAATATACTCTATAGTAATATATTGGATGATACAACTTAAACCAAGCAACTCTTATACCATTGATAACATAAGCTGCAGCATGGGCTTTAGGAAACATGTACTTGATTTTTTCACAACTCTTTATATACCACTCTGGTACTTTATGTTCGTTAAGAAGTTCTTTATATTCAACCCATTTTTCAGGTTCTTTTCCTACTTTACCTTTACGAATAAACTCACTCATTTTAAATGATTTACCTTTATCAATTCCACAAGATATAAAGTAGTTCATTATATCGTCACGACAACCAATTACCTTAGAAAATTCGCAAGTCCCGTCTAGTATTAAGTCTCTAGCGTTTCCATTCCAAACATCAGTACCATGAGATAATCCTGATATCTTAATTAAGTCTGCAAACTTCTGTGGCTTAATTTCTTGAAGCATGTTTATTACAAAGTTTGTACCAAATTCTGGTACACCAAGAGTGCCTGAGTAACATTTAATTTGTTCTCTAGTAACACCTAAGGCTTCAGGACTATTAAACAAGCTTATTACTCCTCTGTCATCCAATGGTATATCATTTATATCTATTTTAACATCGTCACTTAAATACTTTAATACAGTCGGATCATCGTGTCCAAGTATATCTAATTTAAGTACGTTTTCTTCAATATCATGGAACTCAAAGTGTGTTGTAAACCAAGCTGCTTCTGTATTTTCAGCAGGATATTGGTATGGTGTAAAGTCAAATACATCTTTATAGTCAGGTATAACAATAATTCCTCCAGGGTGTTGTCCACTAGTTCTTTTAATACCTGTAATGCCTTTTGCAAGACGTTCAATTTCACATCTTCTCATAGTAATACCTTTATCTTCAGCATACCCTTTAACAAAACCATATGCTGTTTTTTCAGCAATAGTTGAAACCGTTCCAGCACGATATACATTCTTTTCACCAAACAATACTTTTGTATAGTTATGAGCTTCAGCTTGATATTCTCCACTAAAGTTAAGGTCTATATCTGGTGTTTTATCAGCATTAAATCCTAGGAATGTTTCAAACGGAATATTTTGTCCTTGTCTTTTCATAAGAGTACCACATTCGCAAGTTCTTTCTGGTAAGTCAAATCCAGAGTCATAGTCGTTTACTAATGGAACTCCGTCTATTTCAAATAAACTCTTTTTACAGTTAGGACACACATAATGTGGAGGAAGCGGATTAACTTCTGTAATACCACAGAATGTTGCAACCAACGATGATCCTACACTACCACGAGATCCTACTATATAACCATGCGCATTTGAGTTTTCAACTAGCCTTTGTGCAATTAAATAAATAACATCATATCCACCATTTATAATACCAGTAAGTTCTTTATCAAGTCTTGTTGCGATTATCTCTGGAAGAACTTCGCCATACAACCTATGAGCATTTCCATATACAGTATCTTTTATTATTTGAACTGAATTTTCCATTCTAGGTGGGTTTAGTCCAGGTTTAACAATTTCTACAGTACCAAACATATCAGCAACTTTATTAGAGTTAGTTACTACAATTTCATAAGCTTTTTCTTCAGGTAAAAAGTCAAACTCTTTTAACATTTCATTAGTAGTCATTAAGTATGCATTAGGTATAGTTTTAATACTAGGCTTATTTAAGGGATGTAAGCCTCCACCAGACTGTTTAGTTCTAACAAGTATTTCTCTATATATATTGTCTTCTGGATCAAGTGTATGCACGTCCCCTGTTGCAACAACCATTTTTCCTATCTTATCAGCACATCTTATAATCTTATTAATTAAAGCATACAAGTCACTCTTACTAGATACTTCACCACTTTCAACTAAGAACTCCATTATACTAGGTGGATTTATTTCTATAAAGTCATAATACTTCATTATTTCCATTAACTCTTCTTCAGTATTTCTTTTAGCCGCTTCAAATACTTCACCAAACACACATCCTGAACCTAATATCAAACCTTCTCTAAATTTATTAAGCAAACTTTTTGGTGTTCTAGGAGTTTTATAGAAATACTTAGTTGTAGCATAACTTATTATTTGAAACATATTTCTAAGTCCTGTATTATTAATTGCATAGCAAGTTAAATGGTAAGGTCTATTGTTTTTAAATGCCAAAGTTGGGTCAACCATATTTCTTAAATCACTTATTGTTTTATAGTTACTTCCTAAATTAGAAATCATCTTCCAGAATACTAAAGCAGTCCCCTCAGCATCATAGTCAGCACGGTGGTGACCTGATTCGTCAAAATGTACTCCATATCTTTTAGATAATGCAGTTAAATTATGCTTTGCACTATCAGGGTTTTGTGCCTTACTTATTTCCATAGTATCAATTACAACATTAGAAAACTCTCCCAAGTTATACTTTTTATATGCACTTTCCATAAATGATATATCAAATCTAGCATTCTGTGCAACCATTGGTAAGTCACTAATCCATTCTTTAAATCTCTTAGTTACATTTTCTTCATTGTCTTTATCCTTTAACATCTCATCAGTTATATTAGTTAAATTAACTATTTCACTTCTCAAGTTCATTCCCGGATTAATTAACTCATCAAATCTATCAATAATTTCCCCATTTTTAATTTTAACAGCACCTATTTCTATCATTTGATCTCCTGCTGTAGCATTAAAACCAGTTGTTTCTGTATCAAATACAACGTATGTACTCTCTAGTAGTGGATAATCACTATCTTTATTTATTATTAATACTTCGTCATCTACTACAAAGAGTTCTACTCCAAAATATACTTCCAAGTCTTCTTTAGCCTTATATACTTTAGGAAAACATTGTATACCATTTTTATCAGTTATACCAATACCCCTCATACCTAGACTTCTTACTTTTTTAAGTAATTTCTTAGGTTCAATTAACCCGTCCATTTGACTCATTGTAGTATGACAATGTAACTCTACTCTTTTAACTTCAGCTTCATCTACCCTTTTAACAGTATTTCTATCAAATGTTTCAATGTCTCTAATATTTACCACTAACTCTCCTGAAAAACTATCATTTTTAACATAACCTCTCATTTTATACCATGAGCCTTCAGTAACTCTTTTCATTAAAGTTTTAGTAATCTCTTTATCTTTAGTAAATATTTTTGCAAATAAACTATCAGTGTAATCACTTATCTTATATGTAATTATATTAAAGCCTTTATTAGTCTCTTTAAGTTCCACTCCAAAAACAAACACTTCAACTACAACGTCACTCATCTCAGCAATTATGTTTTTAAGTTCAAATGGTTTTCCTTTAATTTCGTTACCAATTATTAATGTGCTCTGCTTTTTACCAATGTTTATTTCTTCCATCTTGTAGTCCCTCTGTTTGAGCATTTCAGTTACTTCCTTTTGCTTTTCTTCGTCTAGTATAGGCACTAATTTCAAATTAAGGTATCCCATCCTACTCATGAATTCAATTAGTTTAGGTTTTATAGTATTTATCTTTTCTTCTTCACTTTTACTCGTTACTTTGATATTTATTATGTTTTCATTTATAGTTATATCTTCACTAGATACTCCACTTAACATAGGGCATTTTTCTTGGTATATTTTGAATATGTAGTTAACGTAATCGTTAATATATTCATCTGTAGCATGTTTAAAAATGAAGTATATTCTTCTAGTTTCTTTAATGTTTTCACTTTTAGTACATAATAAATTAAAAGTATTAACATCTATCATTTTGTCTAAACTGATATATAAAGACCAACTTTGGTCGTTGTTGTCTACTATTACATTCTCTAGTTTAGCACCACTAAAACAAGAATACTCTTCTTCTTTAAGTCCAATCTTATTAAAAAACCTCACCAATTTACTATCCATACTAATACACCTTCTTAACTATTATAACAATTAAAAAACTTAAATAAAAGTATTGACATTTATCTAAGTTTATACTAGGTAACTAAATAAATACAATTACACTTAATCATTTATGTGTAACCTTAAAAATAAAATAGGTAAACATTAAAATTTACCTATTTATTTTATCAAATTTTTTAAAAGCATCATTATTAGTTAAATCTGTTTTAGCTAATTCTTCAAATAAGTCTTTTTGCTCTCTTGTAAGCTTGTTTGGCAAATATAAGTTAAGTACTAAATATAAGTCTCCAACTCGGCCGGTTCTTACGTTAGTCATTCCTTTTGCTTTAGCTCTTAATACATCTCCTGTTTGGCTGCCTGATGGAATTTTAAGTTCTATTTCCCCATCAAGTGTTTTAATAGTCTTCTTTCCACCTAAAACAAGTTCAGTAATAGTAACTGGTACGTCCATATACAAGTCGTCCTTTTCTCTTTTATATAAAGAACTATCTGAAACTGTAAACTCAATATATAAGTCTCCATTAGCTCCACCATTTTTACCAGGCTCGCCTTTACCACTCATACGAATTCTGTCTCCAGTATCAACACCTTTTGGAACTTCAACTGTGTAAGTTTTTCTTTGTTTGTATCTTCCTTTTCCGCCACATGTTTTACATTTAGTTTTAAAAGTATATCCTTTTCCACCACAAGTAGAACAAGTTACTCTTGTCATGATTTGTCCAAAAAGTGAAGTTTGAGTTTTGTTTACTACACCCTTTCCACCACAGTCTGGACATGTCATTTTATCAAATCCACCTACGCCGTTACAATCAGGACAATTTTCAACTACATCTAAAGTTAGATCTTTTTTAGTACCAAGAGCAGCTTCCATAAAGTCAACTTTCATGCTGTAAAGTAAATCACTACCATGTGATGGTCTGTCTGCTCTAGAGCTTCCACCAAATAAGTCTCCCCAGCTAAATGAAGAAAAGTCTCTTCCTCCAAACATATCTTCAAATATGTCTGAAAAATCAAAACCACTGAAATCGTATCCTCCACGACCTCCATTAGCTCCTGGGTTATCAAATGCATTAAAGCCGTATTTATCATATTTTGCTCTTTCCGTAGGGTTACTTAATACTGCATAAGCTTCTTGTGCTTCTTTAAACTTTTCAGCACCACCTTCTTCTTTGCATACATCTGGATGGTACTTTTTTGCAAGACGTCTAAAAGCACTTTTAATTTCATCAGCACTAGCATCTTTACTAACACCTAATACTTCATAGTAATCTCTTTTATTCATACGTACTCCTTCTTTATCAAGAATAAGTAGACTAGTTATTTTACTAGCCTACTCTCAATAATTATTTTTCTTCAAAGTTTGCTTCTTTTATATTGTCGTCTTTTCCTTTGCTTTCGCTAGTTGTTTGTTCAGTGTTACTTTCTGTTTGTGCTTGTTGTGCTTTAGCAGCTTCTTCATATACTCTAGAACTTAATGCCATAGCTTTTTCAGCAAGTTTATCTTTACTAGATTTAATCTCTTCAATGTTATTTTCTTCCATTGCTTTCTTAGCTTTATCAATTAACTCATTAATTTCAGTTTTTTCACTTTCAGTTACTTTGTCACCTAAATCTTTGATAGCTTTTTCAGCAGTAAATATCATTTGTTCAGTTTCATTTTTAACTTCAGCTTCTTCTTTTCTCTTAGCATCTGCTTCTTTATTTGCTTCAGCTTCTTTCATCATCTTATCTATTTCTTCTTCAGTAAGGTTAGTACTTGAAGTAATAGTTATCTTTTGTTCTTTATTTGTACCTAAATCTTTTGCTTTAACATTAACTATTCCGTTAGCATCTATATCAAATGATACTTCAATTTGTGGTACTCCTCTTGGTGCTGGTGGGATATCTGAAAGTTGGAATCTTCCAAGAGTTTTATTATCAGCTGCCATTGGTCTTTCACCTTGTAAGATATGAATATCTACTGCAGGTTGATTATCTACGGCTGTACTAAATACCTGACTCTTTGTTGTTGGAATTGTTGTATTTCTTGGAATTAATACAGTCATCACGTTACCAAGTGTCTCAATACCTAAACTTAGTGGTGTAACATCAAGTAGTACTAAGTCTTCAACTTCTCCAGTTAAAACTCCACCTTGAATAGCAGCACCCATTGCAACTACTTCATCTGGATTAACTTCTTTACTTGGCTCTTTACCAGTTTCACGTTTAACAAGTTCTTGTACACATGGAATACGTGTTGATCCACCTACAAGTAATACTTTATCTAAGTCACTTGAACTAAGGTTAGCTTCTTTTAAAGCATCTTTTACTTGTTTAGTTGTGCTTTCTACTAAATCTCTAATTAAATCTTCAAATTTAGCTCTTGTTAATGTAACATCTAAATGTAGTGGACCATTAGTGCCTTGTGTAATAAATGGTAAACTAATATTAGTTGTAACAGCACTACTTAAGTCTTTCTTAGCTTTTTCTGAAGCATCTTTTAATCTTTGAAGAGCTAGTTTATCTGTACTTAAATCTATACCATTTTGCTTTTTAAATTCTTCTACTAAGTAATCGATTATTCTTTGGTCAAAATCATCTCCTCCTAGTTTATTGTTACCAGCTGTTGCAAGTACTTCATACACTCCATCACCTATTTCTAGAACAGATACATCAAATGTACCTCCACCTAAATCATATACTAATATTTTTTGATTCTTGTCTTGTTTGTCAATACCATAAGCAATAGCAGCAGCAGTAGGTTCGTTTATTATTCTTTCTACTTCTAAACCTGCTACTTTACCAGCATCTTTTGTAGCTTGTCTTTGTGCATCATTAAAGTATGCTGGAACAGTAATAACTGCTTTTGTAACTTTATCATTTAAATAAGCTTCAGCATCTTTCTTTAACTTCATAAGAATTTGGGCACTTACTTCTACTGATGTAACGTCTTTTCCATTTACATGGAATTTATGGTCAGTTCCTATGTATCTCTTGTTACTTCTTACAACGTCACTACTAGTAATAGCTTCGTTTTTAGCAACAGTACCTACTTTAATTTCTCCATTCTTATAACTTACTACACTTGGTGTAGTTCTTTCTCCTTCAGCGTTTGTAATAACGCTTGCTTTACCACCTTCTAATACTGCAACACATGAGTTTGTAGTACCAAGGTCTATTCCTATAATTTTACTCATAATTAATCATTCCTCTCTTTTCTATATATTATTTTTAAATTTTTTATCGCGTCTTTCTTTAAAAAGTCGCTTTCGTCACTCTTGAAGTCTTTTAATGGAAAACATTCTTCAATAAGTTTAAGTATTTCATCCATAGTATATCCGTTATTTTTAAGTTCTCTCATTTCAAGAAGTAGTCCTATACTCATGTCTCTTACTTCTTCTTTATTTAAGTAGTATAACTCTTCTATACTCATTGTATATGGACCAATCATACCACCAAACAATAAAAACTTATAAATATTATCCATAATCTACCTCTTAAGTGTTTTTAATGTACTTTGTATTAAGTTAGTTCTAGTTAATTCATCTAAACCATTAAAATGTTTACTCTTATTATAACTAGTTACTTCTTCTATTATTTCTTCATCTGTTTTACCATCATTTTCTAAGCATACAACATACAACATTAAATCTAACTTCGCATTACTATATAGCTTATCAAAATCAATACATTCTTTTTTAACTTCTTCAATTAAACAAGAATTTTTAACAAACTCAGGAAACAACAGAGTTCTCATAATGTCTTTTTTGCTCATTACTTATTTACCTTTACCATTGCTGGTCTTACAAGTTTATCCTTATAAGTATATCCTTTCTTTAATACTTCTAAAACTACATTTTCAGGTTTAGTTTCATCATGTTCAGTTAGTACTGCTTCAGAAATACTAGGGTCAAACTCTTTACCTTCAACATCAATTGGTTTTACTTCCATTTCATCTAATACACCAATAAGTCTTGTGTAAATCATTTTAAAACCTTTTAAGAAATTACTTACTTCATCAGATAAATCATTATCATCCATCATTATTGCTCGTTCAAAGTCATCAGTTACATCTAAGATCTTTTTGATTAGCTTTTCTCCATCATATTTTAAAAGACTAGCTTTTTCTTTATCAGTTCTTGCCATATAATTAATGAATTCTGCTTGAGTTCTTTTGTTTTTATCTTCTAATAAACTAACCTTTTCTTTAAGTTCGTTTATTTCATTATACAGTTTTTCACTTTTGTTTTCTTTCTTAGGTTTACCTTTTTTACTCTCGTTATTCATTACTGCCACCTTTCTTTTCTATCTCACTTTTTATATATTCAAGTAAGTTTAATACTCTTTCATAGTCCATTCTTTTAGGCCCGATTATTGCAAGAGTTCCAACTTTGCCAAGTGCTTTATATTTAGTTTTAATAACTGTAACGTTATCATCTAGTGAAGTTTCTGTACCAATATATACCTTAACCTCTTCATCAGTTTCTTCAATTTTACTTACTAACTCTTTGTTTTCAAATTTACTAATGATATTTTTAACATCATCAACTGTACTAAATTCTGGCTGTTTTAATATATTGCTTTTACCTTCCCAATGAACATCTTTTTCATTTTGAAAATTACTTAATGCTTCATAAAACGCATTATATAAAACTTCATAGTTCTTAACGTAATTGCCTATTATAGGTTTTATTTCAAACTCTAATTTAGCACTAACGTCACTTATTGGAGTACCCTTTAACATCTTGTTTAATAATTCACTTGTTTTATTAACTTCTTTTGCTTCAACGCTTTCTTCCAAGTTAATTATCTTATTTTCAACATGTCCTTTATCAGTTACGACTATTGCAATAAGTCTATTATCTGTAATAGGTATTACTTCTACTTTCTCTAGATTATTCTCTTTAGAAGCAGAACCAAGTACTACAGATGTATAGTTAGTTATATCACTAATAATCTCTAGACTTTTTGTTATTGCATCGTTTAGGTCTAACTCCCTATTTGAAAATATTGTTTGAAGTTTTAGCATATCACTTCCACTTATTTTCTTAGGCTCCATTAAATGGTCTACATAATAACGATATCCCTTTTCACTAGGAATACGTCCAGAAGAAATATGTTGTTTTTCTAAGTATCCCATGCTTTCTAGTACCATCATGTCATTTCTTAATGTTGCACTAGAACACTTAAACTTTTTAGTTAACGCTTTACTTCCAATAGGATGAGCAGTTTTTATATATTCACTACATATCTCTTTTAAAAGTAATGCTTGTCTTTCACTTAACATATTTACCTCCTTAGCACTCTTTCTTTACAAGTGCTAATAATATTATACTATGCATAATTAGCAAAGTCAATACCTAAGTGCTAATTATTTTGTGAAATTTATGTAAAATTTTATCAAAGAAAAAAGATACTTTTTTCAAGTACCTTAGCACCCACTTGTACTTTCTTCTATTGTGTATGGGCTATCTGCTGTGCCATCTCCACCACTTGTCTTGACACAAGATTTGAGAGAAATGGCGGGGCGAACACCATTCTCAAAGTTCACATCGGCGGTGCTCAAAAGGGCACCCGGAATAGAAGAACCAAAAACGAACCAAACGTACGAAATGACACCATTCCAGAGGCGAGGTGACAAGGACCACCACCATTGTGTTCCGGTTATACTTTCCCCAGCACTGTTTAGATAATACCATGCATATGGACTTGTTAAGCCTGTAGTATCTTTACCACCTGCATATGTTATTTCATCTGCTGTCATTAGTCCTATTGGGTGTGTTAATTTTGCTTCACTATTACTTCCTGAAAATGCATCACTACTATCTTCACAATCATATGTTGGATTTCCTGCACCTAGTCTTGTTTGTACATAGTAATCAAAAGAACTACTTATACTATAACTTGGTGCTTTTCTGTCATTACAATATACTGCTTCTGTACTTATATATTTTGTATAACTTGTTAAGTTATTACTATACCAGTTATCTATAAAAGTTTTTATTGTACTATCATTTGTATTTAATCTGTTATTTGCTAGAGTCCCACTTGTACCATATTTATATCCTACATACATTGAATCATTATTTGTGCTATTGAATGCACTTGTTCCTATGTATCCACTTGTTGTATCAGGGCTATTTCCCGCATATAGAAGTTTTACACTTCCATCGTAGTTTGTTCTTACTATTCTCCAGTATATATCATTACCCTTATTCCAATATATTTGTTCAGTACAATTAATATTATAATTTGATGCACTTGTACATGCTTCCATTGTCAAATAATCTATGTATTTACTGCCTGTTTCAGAATAACCTCTATAGACAACATAATCTGTTTGATATTTTCCAAAATTAACCCAGTTATTCTTTGCATCTCCTGCAAAGTAATACACATCTTTTGCAGGACTACCTGCTATACTTTCTGTTGCTTTATATAAAGTTCCTGTGTTTGTTTCAGTAAATACTGCATCAAATGAACTTCTTGTTTGTATTGTTGGGTTATCAGCAAAAAGTTTCTCACTTAACGTTGGTAAAGTCCCTTTCTCTATATAAAGAGTTCCACTTAGTTTCTTACCCATATCATCACTTTGGTCTACACTTTCATCGTTTGCATACTTAAATTCAATTGTATAACTTTGTGTTACTCCATTAGGTATTACTACACTATAAGCTAGTATTGTATCTGTTGCTATACTAGATTTTGGTATATCTTTAAACTCAGTCATATTATATCCACCATTTGTACTAGTTATCTTATATTGTAAGTATCCTTCTGTTACAAAAGTATTTAATAAGTCTTTTATTACTATATTATACTTATATTCACTTTTACTGTTATTTTGTACAGTAAAAGTTTTAGTTTTTTGCCAACCTGGTTCTATATCTGCACCAGCTATTTCTCCATCTGTGTCAGTGAATACTATCTGCAAGTTAGTACTTGTTACACTTACATCTTTTCCCTTTCCTATTATTTGTGTTGTAAAATAAGCTAGTGATACACTTAGTACTACTACAAGTAAACTTACTATTACAAGTGTTAATTGCTTTCTTTGCATATTTAATGCACTCCTTTCTTTTTAAGACACGAAAAAATGGGTAGACTTATTCTATCCATTTAATTGCACATGAAAAACTATAGTTATTTATACTATTTAAATACCCCCCCCCCATTTGTACTTTATTTTGTACTAAAGAGTTAATTTTCATGTACTTCACTTCCTATCTTTATTACAAGTAAATTTTAACAAAAAAGAAGTATGTACGTCAAGTGGTTTTGTTACTTTTTTACATCTTCTTTTTTTATAATGTATGCTTTGTTGTTTTTATAGAAACAATAAAACACTTCTGTTGGATTAGTGTCACCGATTAAATCTTTTAACCAACTCTCTGTTTTATTAATATATTTAAGGGTACTTTTTTGTATTACTCCATCTAATATAAGTGGAAAAGGGTTTTCGCTTTTGATTTTAAGAAAGTTATATTTAAATACACTTAGCTTACCGTTATTTTCAAGTACTGCATATTCTACATCAGTTAAGTTTTTAATGTCTTTACTTCTTAATTCCATTAGTAAATCATCTAATGTATATCTTTGTTTAACCATTTCTTTAAAGTTAATCTTTCCTTTATTTATTATTAAAGCAGGTTTTCCTTCTATAATATTTCTAAATTTATTAAACCTTAGAGCAACATAGTTTGCTAGAATTTCTAATATAACTAAAGCTATTATAGGGATCACTGTTAGTATTAGAGTGTCTTCTTTGTTTTCTATTGATATTGCTACCATCTCTGCAATTAAAACACTTACTACTAAGTCTTGTACAGAAAGTTGTCCTACTTCTCTTTTACCCATTATTCTATAAATTATTAATATGAAAATATAAAAGAATAAAGTTCTATAAACTACTATAAATAAGTCCATAAATAATATCACCTAATATTATTATGTACACATGAATATTTTTTTAAACAATTTATATAATTAATTAGGAGGAAGTTTATGAAAAAGTTTAGTTTAATTTTAAATAATTATATATTTTTTATATTAAATATGTTAGTTTATTTGATAGTTATTAGTGCTCTTGGACACTTTAGTTTATTTTCTTATAAGGTTGTTAGTGTAATTAGTTATGTGTTTATAGTAATATTATTTTTTATAACTGGTTTTAAGTTAGGAAATAGAAGTATAAGTAAAGGTTATTTAAGTGGGCTTATTATGGGTTTAAGTAACGTTTTATTAATGGTTTTACTTGGAATAATATTTAGAAGCATGCCTGGTATTACTTCAATAATATATTATTCTACATTAATATTAAGTAGTGTTATTGGTGGAATGTTTGGAATAAATAGAAAAGGTTCACCTCTTTAAGTAAACCTCTTTTATGCTATATATGATATAGCTTTTTTCACTATAGTTTTTTAGTTTTTCTTTTAAGTTAGTATTTATGTAACCTAAAGAGTTTAACTCTTCTACTGTAACTGTATCATTCATGCACTTATTATCACTCACGCAAGTTTTAGTGATACTTAAAAGTGTGCTTTTTAATTCCATCACTGTTTTTTCTTCACTTTGTTTTTCTATTTTTACACTAACTGCAGTAATAAGTATTAAAATTATTCCAAATATTGCAATTAAAAATACTATTTTATTTCTTTTTTCCCTAGTCATAACTCACCTATTTATTATAATATTTTTTATAGAAATCGTCTCTAAATTCTTCTAGAGTATCTGTTTCTATGTTTTTTCTTATATCTTCCATAAGTTTAGTTAAAAATCTAATGTTATGAATGCTAAGTAATCTTTGGCCTAGTGTTTCTTCTGCAATTATTAGGTGTCTAATGTAAGCTTTAGTAAAGTTTTTACAAGCGTAACAGTCGCACTCTTTTTCTATTGGAGTAAAGTCTTCTTTATATTTAGCATTTCTTATATTAATTTTACCATTTCTTGTGTGAGCATTACCATGTCTTGCAATTCTAGTTGGTGCGACACAGTCAAATATATCTACTCCACGCATTACTCCTTCAATTAAGTCAATTGGGTCTCCTACACCCATTAGGTATCTTACTTTATCTTCAGGTAAGTATTTTGTAGTGTATTCTATTTCTTTATATAAAACATCTTTTGTTTCTCCTACTGCTGTTCCACCAATACTATAACCATCAAAGTCCATTTTAACAGTTTCTTCTGCACTATATTTTCTTAAGTCTTCATATTCTCCACCTTGTACTATTCCAAAAAGTGCTTGTTCTTCGTTAGAGTGCACTTTTTTTCCTCTTTTAGCCCATCTTAATGTTCTTTCTACACTATTTTTCATGTATTCATAAGTTGCAGGATATGGTGGACACTCGTCAAAACTCATAGCAATATCACTTGATAATTTGTTTTGTACTTCAATACTTTTTTCAGGACTTAAGAATAACTTACTTCCATCTATATGACTTTTAAAGTATACACCTTCTTCATGTATGTCTTTCTTTTTAGCTAAACTAAATACTTGAAAGCCACCACTGTCTGTTAAGATAGGACCATTTTTATAATTCATAAACGTATGTAAGCCACCAGCATTCTTTACTACATCTTCTCC
>OHGK01000690.1_pt1 | contig 21643 bp, 9 predicted proteins | sample 1567671 | NCBI WGS metagenome assembly OHGK01 (sample SAMEA3879577, study PRJEB24766) | human gut metagenome | biome: human-associated habitat; feature: feces | place: USA | collected 1985/1987 | reverse complement strand
AAATGCGCGATGTCTGCTGCTGTAGGTATAAATTCCACCTTTTGGTCTTCAGCGCCCGGAGTAAGATCAATTTGAGAAACCGACAGATTGCCCCAGTCTTTTCCCATACGCGGACTGATGCAGGCCCATCCGAGAGAAGGGTCAGCAAATCCCACAGTGAAGATTATCTTCTGGCCGACCGACAGTATTGACCAATCATAGCCTCCCCATGCCAGTTCCTGATTTCCTGCCCAACTAGCGCATTCCCAAGAACCAGACCAAACAATAGTTTCCAGCACAGACAAAGTGACTTTTGTTATAGTGAAATTGGCTCCGCATATCACCAGACCACCATTATTAACCAACTCATCAATATCTGCCTGAGTCAATGTAATAGAAAGACGCTCGTCCGTTGCCAAGAGATCCAAATCGCCACCGGAAGTCGGCAATGCCGTCCAGCCTCCATTACCGAAACGGACTTTTGCATCACCGGCACCGGCATTCATCTTCAGATAAGCCGTCAAAATTTGTCCCGGCTTAACATTACTCCAGTCGTATTTGCCCCAAGAAAGAGCATCCATGGAGCCACTCCACTCACCAACGACCACATTACCTTGCCAAATAGGAATTTCCGCCCCTTCATGGTGCATCGTCACCTTATCTGTCTCAATGCTATAGTTCTCGTGCTGAATCATCTTCACCTTACCATCGCCCATTTCTTCAGGCACCGTTAACTGAATTTGAGTAGTACTTTGAGTAAACTCGCCTTGCTTCAGTATAATACCTCCGGGCAGTTCCATTTTCTGAACACGATCCAAGTTCTTTCCAGTGATAGTAACCACATCACCTTTCTTCAGTTCTTCATTGGGCGCAATTGCTGTATACTCTGCCATCGGCAACGTATAAGCCGGAGTTTCCACTGTCAATCCTGAGTACTGAACCAAAGAAATCTTGCCCGAAATGGTAGTAGCTGGCACCTTCGTTGTCAATTGTCTGCCATCATCGCTCACTGTAAAAGGAATGCTGTCTGCCAACATCGGGAAGTTGACAGCACCTACCAAGTCAAGATCTGTCCCCTGAATCGTTATTTGTTCTCCAAATTCCGGAGTTATATTAGAAAGTCCCGTTGCTACAGCCTGACGAATTTCAAGCGGTTCAGTCCAAGCTGTTTCTGTTGCATTTTCATCACCGGTACCGAACGTGACTTCACCACTCCGGGCTTCACGAGGCACAGTCAACTTAATTTCTTTACGCGTATTCACCAAGAAATCCTCGGCTTCCACCACCACATGGTCACAGAATGTCACAGTGGCTATATTCCAGACAAATTCTCCGGAAATAGTAATTACATCACCTGCACGAAGATTCTTGACCGGAGTAACAGCAGAAATTTCAACCTCTTCCTCAAATGTAATGTTGGCTTTGGATACAATAGTATCATTGCCCACCACCAGACGAAGTTTTCCGGGAATAGTCTGATCAGGAACAGTCACCTCTATTTCTTTATCATTAACAAGCCGGAAAGATGCCTCTTCAAAACTTGTAGCTTCATCAATTTTAGAATTTCCTTGTGGGAAAAGCACCTTATCAACTTTATTCAACTGCGTTCCGGTAATTCGCATATTATCCAAACGGGTAAGTGGACAAGGTCCAAAAGCCACCAAGTTCACACCGCTTTTATTGTACGGGTTCGTATCCAACTCGTCACTATCACATCCCGTCAACACAGAACCTCCCAACAATAAGAGTCCCGACATGAAGAGTATTGATAATCTATGATTTCGTTTCATATTAGTCATCATTAATATAGTTCTTAATTAATTGGGTACAGCACGGATATTATCAATCTTGATAATCGGATTACATTCCGTACCTACAACACCACCACTCCAAACAAAAATTGTCAATCCGGTAAAATCTTTCTCCGTAAGAGGCACCTTTGCCGTTGCACCATTTTGGTCGTAAGTAAAGGAAGTAGCAATAGGCAAAGTGACAGTCACCCATTTGTCTGCCGTATCATAGCTGCCGGTCGCTACCCAAGGACGATAAAGAGCACGGGCATAGCCGGTATTATCATTAAAGAAAGTATTACCCGTAGAAAGGGAATGCTTGGACTGCGTGCCAACCAAGGTGCTGACGTAATCCACAGGTGTAATCGGCTCATCAACCGGCAACGAGGCCGCCTGCATACCGCCAACAAGAAGGAGGGCGGTTCCCCATGCAAAGAGTCTTTTCATTCGTTTGGTAAATTTTGTCATTGTTTATTTTGCATCAACTTGCCTTCAAGCATCTTCATGTAATATCCGCCTATTACCGAGCGGGCCTTGAAGCCACGCCAGTTGGGTTTGTCGGTAAACACCCAGTCGGACATCGGCACGCGGTCTATCGTTTCGTTCATGAACTTATGCACCGGGACGATGAATTCACGGAAAGTAGCCCGGTCGGAAGCCATTGTGGCAGTCCACATAATCCAGTCGGTCTTGGTGTAAGTCTCACGATTGTCGAGGGGCAGACCATAGATATTCTGCTTGGCCAGATAATAAGGTATCTCCATTTCTGCAATTTTGCTGTCGAAGATGTCCAGTCCGAGCAGTCTGTCCCAAACCAGGTTGTACTTCTGGCTCCATGTACCCGGCTTGTCGAAAGTCAGGCGATAATGGTCGCCGTCGTTGGCCATGCGCTCCCATTCGGTAGCCATCTGGCGTGCCTTCGTTGTATAGGCTTCGGCCACATCCTTCTTGCCGAGCATTTCAGCCAATCGGCCATAAGAGGCCACTCCTAAAATTGCCTTGATGGAAAGATTGGTGTTATGCGCAAAGTGTCCGGCGAAGTCATCGGTACAGAGTTGGTTTTCAGGGTCAAGTCCCTTTTCCACCAGATAGTCGGTCCAGGTGGTGAGCACTTCCCAATGTTTGGCAGCATAGTCGGCATTGCCTTCTACTGCAGCAATGGCAGCTGTAAGAATCAGCATGTTTCCACTCTCTTCCACCGGCATATCGCCTCCGTATACCTGGCCGTTGGCAAGAGGATAGGTACCCAAATCATGGGCGGCGAAGGGCTTGGTCCATTTGCCGCTTTCACTATAATGGAAGATACCGTTCATCATGCCCTTCTCCAGTTCCGGATTATAAATCAGATAGAGGGGAGCTGAGGGATAAGTCAGGTCCACCGTATTGATACAGCCGTTACTGTTGTTTTCCTTCGACAGCCACAACAGGTCACCGTTGGGGGCTTCCACCAGTTTGTGGGCGGCAATGGACTGACGGTAGGCCAACGCGCAGAGTTCGGCATATTCCTTGCCGCCTGCTGCTGAAGCGTCTTCCATCAACTTCTTATCGAAAGCATAGCAACGTGCCAGCAATTTGTCATACTCATTGTAGGCAGCCAGCATTTCAGCCTCGATGGTACGGTCGCCTTTTGAGTTCCAGTAAGGACGCAGGTTTGTACCGAAGTACTGGATGGAATAGATGTCGTCATAGCCCAGCATTATCTTGTCGGTAACATTCTTCACTTTGCCATGGCTACGCACCAAAGCCATGTTTCCATTGCTGTCCTCTCCCTCGAGCGAAGCTGAGTTCAAAGTTCCGTTCACGAAGTTCTTGCGCAGTTCGGTACTGTTGCCGACACTGTATGCAGTGTTTTCCTTGCCGGCAACCATGTAGAAATATCCCCAGTCAATGCGGAGGTCATCGCCCTGCTTTGCCAGGATGTTCTGTTCCTTGCTTCCACTCTTCAGGTAGAGCAGCCCGTCAGCTTCATATCCCTTGCTTGCAGATTGCTGGTAAGGCTGGTCGAGCGCCCAGCGCGGAGAAGCCTCAAAATACACCTCCACTTCGTGTTCCTTGCCGTCACGGGCAGCAACACTATAAGTAAGGTAATTCACGGGACGGCTCAGCAGCTTCAGGTCTTCCATAAAGAGAGGTGCCGTGAAGGTGACTTTCAGGTCGACACCACCACAGGTAAAAGCGTAGTGTGTCTGCATGGGCTGCACGTCGGCAGAGGTCTGCACGGCTGTATTGCCAAACACAGTTTCCAGATGTTTCGGAATCTGCAGGCCGAAGTCGAGCAAGCCGTTACCAACCGGATTGATACATTCGGCGGCAATGATGTTGTCGCCCTGCTTCAAAACCGCCAAAGCCTCATCGGGAAGTTTCACGACTTTGTTCTTGTTGCACGTGGTTCCTGTGCCGTGTATTTTCACTCCGTTGATGTAGAATACGGCATCGTCATCGTTGGAGAATTCCAGATAGACAGGTATACCGGTCAAATCACGGTCAATATTTACCATACGGCGCACCCAGATATTACGGGTTCCCCACTGGGTTTTTGCCGTAGGCTCATTTTCTTTAGTACCAAAGGCACCACGGTCTGACTTCCATTTGGAATCGTCGTAACCCGCAGAGGTCCAATCGCCCGCAGGCTTCTCCGTGGTATACCGGCCCGTCCAATCGCCTTGCTGCGAGGTGGGCACGATGGCATTCATCTCCAATTCCTCGGTTCCCATAAAACGGTAGGAAACACCGTCCACCTTCACCACGCCAATCAGCGGGAAATCCTTACCCGTCCAATGGCGCACGGGGCTGTCGTAAAGGTTATCACTCATGGACCATGCACTGGCATAAGGGTCGATGGTTACAAGCGGATAGGCAGGTGCTCTCAAGTCGTTCTTTATGACTTCGTAAGACGTATCCTTGTCACTGCACGCAAAAAGGCATGATACCAACAAGGTGTATAAAAGCTTTTTTCTCATATTGTTTATATAAAATAATTGTTTATGTTGTTACACTTAAAAAAATAAAAGGCCTGAGATTACCAGCAAAACTTCACCGACACTCCGTCAGGATTATTCTCAAACTCTATCAAATATGTATGGCTTGCTGCATGCCAACGCTTGGCATCGAATACTTCTCTGCCGTCGACTGTCACACTCTTAGGACAACGGGGCAGCAGCACCCGCGATACGTTTGAAGTCTCGGCAGGACTTTTCGCCACATAGGAGTACCGGCCTTTTCCGCGTTCTTCCTGTTCTTCGCGACTTGCCGAAGCCAGAACCTGCGGCTTCTTCTTACCGGCTACACGTTCTACATTCAGCAACAAGGCTTGCTCACCCGGATTTATCCGCTTGGAAGTGTAGATCGGTAATTTGGGGTCGAAAAGGTCAATCAAACATCCTTCCACAGTAAACGGCTCGTCGCTCACGCTTCCTTCAAGCACAGCAGCCAAGTCGTAATCTCCCCTTTGCAGATAGAAGTTATTTTTGAACTCCAGCTTCCCCGCTTTCGCATTCTGCTCGTACATTCGGGCCGCAAGATACAAAAAATCTTTGTCACCGCCTTCATGCAGGACATAATCTTTAGGGTCGGTACGGACAATACATACGGTTCCCTTACCGTAACTGTATTCTCCCTGTTCCGGTCTGGCAGGAAGTCCCATCTGCTCAAAAAGATGTGCGGAAGGAGTAGTATAGTTATGCCCGTTGGTATTCCACCATTCTCTTACATTCTGAAAAGGGTCGTTGTCCGTCCCGCTGTAAATCAGCACTCCGCCCTTCTTCACCCAATCGGCAATGTGGCTGTGCGCTTCGGACTCAAGCGGTTTCATGTTTGCATAAGTCATCAGCAACACTTTTGTGTCAGCCAGCGCTTCTTTATAGCCGAGGTTCTCAATGTGGACGGTCTTGACGGGCACACCTCGTTTGAGCAAAGGCAACGCCTGACCGTAGAAGTTGGCAAGTTGTGGGTCTTCATATCCGTTGTGCGTAGGGAAACGCTGGAACATCAAAGAATTTGCCATCAGTACGCTGAATCCTTCGCTTCCGGTCAGTTTATTATCGGTCAGAGGCATACGGTTCAGGGCGTTAATCATCACTTGCATCTGTGTGGAATAGAAACGGGGAATGCGTTCTTTCTTGTCGCTATTGGCACTTGTACGGTATAGCCCTTCGTAGATACGTTCCGGCCAAGGCATCACTTCGTAATCGGCTATGTTGGGATAGAGCAATTGCGCCGTAAAGGTGGCCTGATAATTCTTCTTATAGTCTGCCCAGTCACGCGGCCAGTCTTCAATAGGATCTGTCAGAAAGAACATCTTACGACCGGTGGGAGCAGTCATCGACTCCATGGAACCATACTCCAGATAGGCAGTCTCGAACACACGCTCACGTTTGCGACCGTCAAAGAAATTCGGCTCGCGCGAAGTTCCGGTCCATACCTGAGCGATGTAACCGTCTACACAAGGAAGTGAAGCAAGACTTGCTTCCGGACTGACAATCTGCCATTGCGAATAGTTCACCAACGAGTGGGTGGGAACGTAGCACTTCACGTCCATCCCTTTGCTTTTACCATATTCCTTGGCAAAGGTGAAGACTTCATTCAGTGCACGATAGTACAAGTAATACTTGAGTTTGCTCGACAAGTAAGTGTTTTCCGGAGATTCATGTTGCGGTCTCCAGTCGAAGCCATAGTATTTTTTCCATTCTTTCTTAAAGGACTCACTGTAACCGGCTCTTGCCCAGAATTCCGGTTCCTCCATGAAGATGGCATCCACGCCGGCGTCGATTACTCTCTTCACATGTCTCTCTTTCAGATAACTTAAAAAATTCTCCGATGGTACGATATAGGGCACCATGTGACCGTGCCATATCGTGTCTCCGGCCTGCGTGACCTGCCCTTCGTCCAAATGCCATTTCCCGTCCCATTGTCCGGTGAAATAGTCCTGATATTCACCCCAGGCAATACCGGTCATAAAGTGTATGATATATCCACGCTCTTTCCAGGACTTTACCCGGTCCTCGAAAGACAGCTTGCGTGACTTGTCCGAGGGATTTCCTCCTACTCCATACACCATCACCGCATCGGCCCTGTTGTCGATGGAAGGCTTCCACTCGCGTGAGGTTTGAAAAGTGGTCTTGACATTATCCTTGGTTTGGGCACTTACGGAGATGCCTGTTGCCAAGACAGCCAAACTTATCAAAAAATGTTTTTGCTTCATATTGGTTTCTCGTTTTTATGGTATTAATCATTACTCTTGCCATTATAGTGGCAAAAGATTGCCTATATACAGGCAAGACCGTGCCACTATAGTGGCACAGTCCCGGCTGTATGTCATCAGGCTACGGAATAAGCACTTCCATCGGCTCGCTGTAGTTCCAACGGCGTGTACCGCTACCTACGGGTGTGTCGTAGTTAATACGTGCGGCAGCGCGTACAAACACTTTGCGGCCCGAAGGTACGTTACCGTTCGACTGGATGGTAACTTCCTTCCCCAATAAGCCCTCGAAACTCTTGCCTTCATAGTTGATGCTGCTCGACCAACGCTCGTCGCGTGCCCGGTAGCCTACTGTGTTTGAGTAGCTGACGAAGAATTGGATGTCGGTCACGTTCAAGTATTCGTCCTTCCAATTGCCCATCGGCTGGATTTTCTCACGGAAGACCTCATCCGACACGCCGCGTGTTACGCGTACTTGTGCCTTGATGACACCGTTGCTCACCTGCGGATTGCCCACAAACTCGACGTTCAGGAAGGGCTGCACCTCGAACTTCACTTTCGTCGTGCCACTGATTTCAGTATTGACAGAGCCGTCGTGAAGCAAGGTACCGTCTGTATTCTCACGTACTAACGGAATGAACGGACCGTCGATACGGACATTATACTCACCCTTGAAGATTTTCGTGTTCTGGAATGTACCGTCCATCATGCAGTAAAAATCCGGGTTGTGTTGCACATTGTCACCCCAACTCAATTCGGTCAGGCGGACACGGATGCCCTCACTGCCCTGGTCGGTCAATACACGCTTACCGGTCGCTTCATCTACCACCTCACCCCAGATAGTCTCGGAAGGTTCCTCATAGTTGTCTATTTCGAACATACTACACGAGGTTAACATGAACAGGGCGCTGAATAAGCTATAGAATATTGTCTTTTTCATACGTTTTAAGTTTTTAAATTATTGAGTTTTATCGATTAGGCTGCTGGTCAATCACAGGACTCTTAGAAACCTCACCACCCGGAATCGAGAAGTAATAGTCCAAAGGAGTGTAGCCAAAGTCCTTGTCACCGGCAGTCGTATAGTTGAAACAAACGTCGAAGAACCACTTGCCTGTCTCCGTCGAATAGAACGGATAGATACCACGGAAACGATAACGGGTCGTGTTGCTGAAACGGTCCTTGTCACGTTGCTCACCCCAGAATCCGTCGCGACCTTCATAGTGGTTCACACGCCAGCGGCGCAAATCCCACTTGGTCTTATGTTCGAAAGCCAACTCTTTGCGGCGTTCCTTGCGGACGATGTCGCGGCTGTCGATTGTGCCAGCCAGTGAGGAAGTCAGTAACCGGGCACCGGCACGTTCACGAATGTCATTGATAGCTTTCGTGGCTACGCTCAACATATCCGTACCATCCGGTGAAGAGGCACCAGCCAACGAAAGTTCCACAGCGGCCTCGGCTGCATTCAGCAGCACCTCGGCATAACGCATCAGGATAAAGGGTTGCGCACTGTTTCCTTCTCGGGGAACAAATGCAGGGTCAGGATTCAACCATTTACGTGCCAACAGACCGGTCATGGCACTTCCACCATCTTCATAGAAAGGACCGTTCTGACCGGCAGCCTTCATCGTAGAGCCGTCGGGCAGGGTTACAATTTCCTGCTGGTCTTCCGATTTCGGACTGAGATAAAGCGTTTTGGGCTTCTCTTTATAAGCACTCAGATGGTTGTACTTAGTAGTGGCCGAACCATACGAATAGTCGCTAAGAAGTGGCTTGATAGGCGTGGAACCCGTATAAACACCGGCATAAATCTCAATCTCCTTGCCTTTGAACATATCACCGGGGAAGATGACATAAGCACGCAGACGAGGCTCAGCATTTTTGTAGTAATCCATCGGACTATCATACATAACGTAGTTGCCTTCGGTAGAAGAATTGCCCGTCGTCACCTTCAGGGTACCATCGGGATAACGGTCGAAACCGTCGAACAGCTCTACAAAGTCGGCTGTCGGGCAAACGCCACAATTCAACGGAGCCTTGAAGGTAAGCGGCAGATTGTAAGAATCGTAAGCGTGAGTGCTCGTGGGATAAGCGTACTCCTTCACATAGATGTTCTCAGGATTATTACTGAGATCGGAGAACATATCTACCATATTCTGATATTGCGCTTCCGGATCGTTAGCAGCCCATTTCTTCTTGTAAAGTGAATACACACCGCTTTTAATCACCTCTGAAGCAGCTTTGTAGGCTTCGGTGAAGTACTTCTTGGATGCCTCTTGCCAACGGCTTTCATCGAATCCAATCACACGTACGCCCGTTTTGGCACCCAAGCCGGTCAGACGGCCGGTTACCGTTTCATTGTATTTAGCTACACTACCTGCATAGAGCATCGCTTCCGACTTGAAAGCCAGAGCCACGTACTTGTTGCTATAGCCGCTCTTGGGACTGCCGGGCATCATCAGTTCGATGGCCTTGTCATAGTCAGCCAAAACCTGATTCCAAGTTTCTTCCTCACTGGCACGGGGCACTTCCAAGTTGCCGTCTCCGGGATACTGGATGACCTTTGTTACCAAAGGGATACCACCGAAACGACGGGCCATGGCGTAGAAGACCGTGGCACGCACGTAATAAGCTTCACCCAAATAGTGATTGTAGGTAATCTCGGCGTAAGAGCCTTGGTATTTCGGCAGGTTCTCAATCAGGTAGTTGGCATCGCGCAACAATTCAAAAGCTTTACCCCAGTAAGCATTGTCTTCACCGGTAAACGCACGGCAAATACCATCGCGGTTCATTGCTTCGCCGGTACCATCGATACCGATAGCATTCAGCCATCCGTTAAAATTCAAACCCCATTGAGACAGATATTTGAAATCTTCCCACGGCATATTGCTATATAGACGCGCCATGTAGATGTCCATACCCGATTCGTTGGAAAGCAACGACTCGGAAGTCACGATATTTTTGGGAGCAATATCCATATCGACACATGAAGTGGCGAGAGTCATGCACAACATCGCGGATATCAGTTTATGTTTCATATTTACTATTTTTTAGGTTTATATCATTGATTACTTAGAAAGAGAGGGAAACTCCCAGTGTATAGGTCTTGTTCAACGGATACATACGGCCCAGATCGTCATCGGGATGCTCAGGGTCAACGAACTTCACGCCAGTGAAAGTCAACAGGTTGTAAGCATTGGCATAAACACGCAGGCTGGCATTGGGAATCTGCTTCAGTTTTGGGAAGGTATAGCCCAACTCGATGCTCTTCAGACGGAGGTAAGCAGTGCTTACGCGGTTGAAAGCAGAATTATTTTTTGCCCAACGGCCTGTGTAAGCATAGTGACCGGAAGTCCAGACTGTAGAAGGATCATAGGGATCGGCTTTCGGGTCTACAGGATGCCAGCGGTCGAGGAACTGTGTCAATGCACCACCGCCATTCTTACCCCAAATTTCGTGCAGAGGCTCTTTGTATTCCATAGAACCCAGTGCAGAACCTTGCAACAGCATATTGAAGTCGAAGTTCTTCCATTGCAGGCCGGCATTCAAGCTGAATTGCAACCACGGAGTCTGGTCAAAGGCAAACGGATGTTCGTCCTGACCGTTAATCTCGCCGTCACCATTCCAGTCTTCATACTTATAATCACCCGGCAGGACGTCGCGTTCCTTGAAGCCGTAGTAATTCCAAATATCGTTCCAACTGGTGTAACGACCGGCGGAAGTATAACCAAACTGTACCCCTTGATAACGGTTCGTCAGGTTGTCGTTGCGCCAGCGATCATACGAGTTGGCCCAAGGTCCTTTTTCCGAAGCAGTCAGGTATTTCTGACGGGTAACGGTAGCAATACCCTTCAGGTTATAGCCTACTTCACCAATCTTATTACGGTGGGTCAGCTCCAATTCCATACCGAATTGGCGGTCGCTGTCCAGGTTTTCACGCGGAGCAGTGGCACCTACCACGGTAGGCAGGGCACCGGTACGGCGAGCGAAACGGCCGGTACGCAAACGGTTGAAGTAGTCGAACGAAACACCCAGCAGACCGTCCCATCCTTCAAAGTCGAAACCGATGTCGAATGTCTTCGATTTGAACCAAGTGATGTTCTCGTTAGGCAATGCCATAGGACTGGCTGCACTGATAAACTTGCCGCCGAAAATGTAGCCCGGCGAATAACCGTTGTAGTCGCCGTTGGCCATGTTGCCGCTAGTCGAAGGATAGGTGTACCCCATAGCCCAGTCATAATTCAGGTCGCCGTCATCACCAAGTACACCGTAGCTGGCACGCAACTTCAACTGATTGACAAACTTCAGAACATCGATACTCTTGAAGAAAGGTTCTTCGGAGATTCTCCATCCAGCCGATACGGAGGGGAAGAAGCCCCATTGGTGTCCCTTGGCAAACTTGCTGGAACCGTCGTAACGGAACTGTGCTTCCAGCAGGTAGCGGTCGGCAAACGAGTAATTGATACGGCCTATCAAGGCTTCGTTGGCCTGTTCATAAAGGTCGTTATTACCGGTCTGCATGGCACCAATCTGGCCTTCGGTCACACCTGCCAGCAGGTAAGGCATGGAGAATGCTAGGTCGCGGACAGCGTAGAAGTTGTCGCCGTTGCGTTTCTGCACCTCCCAACCAATAACACCACCCACGTGGTGAACATCGTTAAAGGTGCGGTCGTAGTTCACTGTGAATTGTCCCAACATCTGCGACTTGTCATAAAACTCGCGGCGCATGTTGCTGGGCGAACTTTCGTTATAGACTTTCTGCTTGTAGGTACCGGTCTGTTCGTCATAAGCATACTGGTAGTACTCTTTACGGAAAGCCTCGTTGTTGTCGGCACGGTAGTCGTAACTGAACATGGCTTTGGCAGTCAACCCCTTCAATACCGGAGTGTATTCGCCGAAGTCTGCCGTCAGAGTAGCCGAGGACTGGAAATATTTCTGTTTGTACTTCTTGTAACCGGAAATGTCGGCCGTCATCATGGCCACAGTGTTCTGTTCCATATCCAAACCGTTGTAGTTCAGCATTGTTCCCTCGGGATCGGCGTATGCCGGATAGAGAACACCTTGACGCCAGTAGTTACGGATGATGTCTTGTGAGCTGGTGTAAGGCGTGTTGCGTTCGTCGGAGATACCGCTCACGCCGAGTTCGAACTTTATACCTTTAGCAATTTCAGTCGAAATGTTAGAGCGCAGGTTGAACTTGTTGTAGTTCAAGTCTCCTGAGCGGAAGATACCTTCCTGATAGAAGTAGCCCATGCTGATGTAGAACTTCGTCTTCTCGGTACCACCGGAAATACTGATGTCGTGTTGCGTTTGCGGAGCCACGTTAGAGATAATCAGGTCGTTCCAATCCGTTGTACGGCGCGTGCCGTTGCGGAATGCTTCGAAACTCTCTTCGCTGAAAACCCATGAACCGCCGTTGATGTTATTCATCGACATTTCGTTGAACAGTGTCATAGATTCATAAGGATCACACAGTTCAGGCATACGTGAAGGCTGTTGGAAAGTGTAGGAACCGTTGTAAGAGAATTCCGTTTTTCCTGCTCCTCCTTTTTTAGTAGTCACCAGCACTACACCGTTGGCGGCACGTACACCATAAATAGCGGCTGAAGCATCTTTCAACACAGAAATGTCATCAATATCCATTGCATTCAAACGCTGGAATTCTTCCGTGCTCCGGGGAATTCCATCGATGATAATCAATGGAGCACCCATACCGCGAACATCGAAACTGTTGTTGAAAGTTCCGGGTTCAGAGCTCTTCTGCCATACACGCAAACCGGGAATACGTCCCGTCAGCATGTTCTGCGGATTTTCGTTCTTGGTCTTTATCATATCCTGACCTTTTACGGCAGAAACGGCACCCGTCACCGATCCGCGACGCTGTGTTCCGTAACCTATCACCACCACTTCGTCTATCATCTTGGAATCGGTTTCCATGATGATATTGATAGTGGTACGTCCGTTCACTTTCTCTTCCTTGTCTTTCAATCCCACATAAGAGAAGCTGAGGATACCGTTCGCGGGAGCACTGATGGTGTAGCGTCCGTCAATGTCGGTAATGACACCGGTGGTAGTACCTTTCACCATGACGGCAGCGCCAATGACCGGCTCGTTGGTATCGTCCATAACTATTCCCGAAACGGAAATAGAGTTTTGTGCGAAAATATCTGCCGGAATCAGCATCAGAAGTAACGCCATAACCATGCAGGATAATCCTTGTCGCATCTTGCTAAAATTCTTCATAGTCCATTATTTTTTAAATTAATTTTTGCTCCATTCATAATTCGCCAACACTGCATACTCGGCTGCAAAAGCAAAAGTGAACATGCCTTCCACATTGTTCTTGGTCCTTTCGGCTTTATTCCAGCCCACCAGCAGGTTAGTGGGAAGCATATGCTTGTATTGATAATTTTCGTAGGCATAATCCAGATTGTTCTGGAAAGCCTCGATACAGCTTGCAGCAACAGTGTGGGCTGAATAAGCATCCACATATCCGCGCATCAGCACACCGTTGAACCAATTGCAGAATCCACTGATGTCAAATGTATAGCAACCTGGTTTTGTGGCATCAGGTTTGGCAAAGTAAGCAAAGCTATTATCAGTCAATTCAGCCAAGTCCGTCCGATAGGCAGCATCGCCCGTAGCTCTGAGAAGGTCGGCAGCACCGGAAAGCATCGTACCGCTGTTGTAAGTGATGGCCGGACCTACGCGATCGCGCAATTTGGAACCCGTCCGATAGCGTTCGCCATCAATGGTGACATATTTTATGTCCGGCGAATCATAACCGCCCATCATGTCGTCGTACACTCCGTCGGGTCTCAGCAAATACTTCTTTTGCCAATCATAAACGGCTTTGGCAAAACCCAGATAATAGTCGGACTTTTTCTCCGTGCGCAGCTTGCGGCTGTTATCGGCAGCCACATAACCGTAGGTCACTTCGTCTGACTTGCCTTTGTAAATTTCATGAAGCCACACCAACGGGCTGACAATGGGACCGTTGCTACAAGAGTGCTTGGTGAGATACCCGGGGCCCCATGTGATGCCTCCCAACGGATTGCCTTGTTCATCAAGAGTGCAATCCCAACCGTCGAGCACGTATTCCATCAGGTATTCCGCCTTTTCCAGATAACGTTGCTCACCAGTGATATGATAGGATTCCAATAATTCACGTACCAGCCACATCTGGTCATCGTAAACATTGAGGATGCCTTCTACCTGGGCAGCTCCTTTGTCGTTTCCACGGTTTACGCCGTATACCGTCCACTGCTTGGTCTGCGTATAAGAGGTCAGCGTAAAAGTACCTGCATAATACTCCAAATTATCATAAAGTTGGGTCAAGAGTTCCTTGTAACGGTTAAAGTGAGAATCATAAAGAGCCGTTTCACCCTTTGCCTGCCCGGTCTTCATGGCTTTCATCGCAGCGTTTACAGCCTCAATGGAACTGGTGTACATCCACACACTGCCCAACTCGCTGGAACGATTGCCTGTATAAGGATTGTAATAACGTGACATAGCCATGCCCGTACCCGTGAAATAGCACTCCACGGCATTGTCAATCAGCTCTATGGCACGCGCCACGTTCTGCATCGGCAGATTACCCGCAGGAATATCCGTCCCCCCGCTGCCCGGCTTTTCATCAGCAGCAGAGTCGTTGCTGCAAGCCACTAACGTCCATAAAAGCAAAGTCAGTAAAGTAAATAAATTTTTCATTCTGTTCATATCATACTATTAGTTTCTTCAGCCTTCCCTCCTCCTTCTTCCATAAGATGCAGAAAGAAGTAAGGGGAAAGCTTCAAGAATAATTAAATATCAGTAGTTTGTCATTCCATTGTTATGCTACGCAGCACCAGCTTGTTCTCGTCGCCGTTCTCTTCTCCTTTGAAGATACCGATAGTCAACATCACGTCTTCTCCGTTGAACTGAGACAAATCGTAAACAAAATCGGCATATCCTTCCGGATCTCCCTTTCCTCCTGCCTCATGGATAAACTTCCAGCAACCGTCGGCGGCAGCCTCGGCAAACTGGGCCGTATTGGAGGCAGGTGCCAAGTGCATGAGAGTTCCATCCATGCGGATGGCTGTCACCTTGAAGAAGGTGGCATTCGTTCCGCTGAAATTGCGGGTCTTCAATGTCATCTTGTTGCGTCCGGATGCAATGGAGAACTTGGCATAGAAATAGGATTCGGGCACGGTTGTGCTCACATTGTTCCCACCACGTGTCTTTATCAGATAACCTTCGGAAGGGAATACCTCAGGGTCTTTGCTGAGCGGCATATACGACCACTCGGCACAAACGTGGTCTACCTCGCGCCATGCACGATAAGCGTCCACATAGTTATCGCGGCTTCCTCCGATGGGGCTCATACCCGTGAACTGCGACTTCACTTGCGGCATGGTAGAACGTACCATTTCCTGAGTCATCTTCCAGCCGTCCAGTTCTTCGACTGCTGTTCCCGGCAACCATCCCCATCCTTCAACAACTTCCTTGGCAAAAGCGATGCGACGCAACACCAATTGCTTCCAGTAGTCGCCTGTCTGGGCGCGGAATGTACCGATGGCAATGATTACTTCCTTACCGATGTATTTGCTCAAGTCTACCGGAACAGAAGTGTAATTTTCCGAGGCATAGGTTCTGACGTCGCCCACCATCTCAGCCTTCGGATCGGCAGCAGTCAGGTCTACCACCTGCACGCCATAGTATGCCGGAGCAGCTTCGTCGGCACTGTGCGTACGAATCTGGAGGGTCATCATGTAGTTGTCTTCTGTAATCAGCTTGCTTCCGAATACAAAGGAATCGAACATCTCCAAGTCGGCGGGGTTCTTGCGGTCGTCTTCACTGTTGCGAATGCGGAGAGTGGTACCTTCGTTCTGCTCTTCCCAGTCGCCACGGAAATCCATCGTACACATGTAATTGCAAGCCCAGTCCCAATGGGGATAGCTTTCGGCGTTTCGTCCACCGCGGTATTCGTTATAATACCATTTTTCGGCAGCTTTCAAGTCGTCGATGGTCAGTCCGCGCAGGATTTCCGTTCCCCCCATACGCACGTCTGTAGTAGCAATGCCATCCACAAAGTCGGCCATAACCACTTTCTTCACGATAGAAGCATAACCATCTTTCGTAAATGTAACGGTATAGTCCGCCAGCGGCAAATTGCCAATTTCAAACGTACCGTCGCTTCCGGTGGTGGTAGTCTGTGTAGAGCTGATGCTGACTGTCACCCCTTCCAACGGAGCACTTCCCTTTCCTGCATCGGTCACTTTTCCTTTGATTTTTGCAGCTGCATACTCCATCTTAGGGCTGACTTCGGCTACTTGTTCTTCGTTGAATTTTCCTGCCACAACGGTAACGCTTACCGTCTGGTAATCGGCTTTCGTAAATGTAATTATATGTGTACCTATTGAAATGTTTTCGAGTGTATATACACCCTGTGAATTTGTCGTGGCTTGAGGACCGTCCGGTGTAGCCGTTATACCGGAACCATCGACCAAGACCGTTACCCCTTCAAGGGGAGAAGATAAATCGTCCGTGACGACACCCGTCACCTTTCCATAAGATAAAGCCCCTCCGCCCGTGTCATCATCCGAGCAGGAGCTTACCATGAACACCATACTTATAAGCATGGTCATCAGTCCGAAGACTTTTAGCTTTTTTGCCTGTTTCATAGTTTAATTATTATTAGAAGTTAATATAACAAAGGAGCCGATGCCAATCGCCCACATCAGCCTCAGGGCATTGTAAACCGCCCCCTCGACCACAAATTTGATTTTGCATGGGTTAATTTTAGGGTTAATTTGCGTATAATGGGACAAAAAAACATTAATCCGAGCTATTTTAACCCATAAAAGAAAGGACAGACTGCACTTGACTCTTCAAGTATCGAAAGGGGAAACGTGAATCAAACAATTATCGCACGGTTCTACTAACCCCCCATTTCCAACAGTCCATTTGTCCTCTTTTATCAACGCCGGAACCTTAATTCTTAAAACGCTAATTATCAGAGGCTTTATAATAGTGTTATCTCAGTATACGACTAAGATACCCTAAGTATACGACTGAGGGTACCTAAGTATAAGACTGAGGTATCCTGAATATGCGACTGAAGTCAAAAGCTTTTTGATTTGTAAACATTTATCAGACATAACAAGAGCCATCGGACAAGCTGAAAGAGGCAGACCGAAGAATAAAAAGAGAGAAGACTGAAAGCACCGGATGCAACGTGCCGGGGAACTAACTCCAGTAAAGACTGAAAGGATGAGGATAATCTTCCCCCGTATATTTTTTGTATTCTGCCACAAATTTCTGGTAAGTGCCAATAGCGGCATTCTCACGCTTGAGTATGAAAAGCGACTTGAGGCAACAAGACAAGGCTGTCTCGTTCACCGGGTCGATATTGAATTCCGCTTCGGCCAAACTCACAGTTTCCGCATAATCCTGCGCCTCGAAAGCCTCCTTCATCAACTGCAAGACAAGCACTTCCAAGAGGCACTCCACATCTTGCTTAAAACCGTCGAACAACGGACCGTCCATAAAGCCGACAAACTTGCCACGCCCTACGATATACAAGAACTCTTGTCGGCACTCCTCTATCCGGTTTTCGGCAACTATCGCCATAAAACGCAAATAGTCGCAATAAAAATCGGAGGACAGCGTGAAACGGAAACATCCTTTTTCGTAAACCAGTTCTATGCCATCCAATTCTTTTAGAATTTTGCGCAGGTGATTGATGGCTACTCCACGCGAGTTTTTCACTTTGTCCTTTGGCTTGTCGGGCCATATCAAATCGCTCAGTTGCTTGGAAGAAATTCCGTCGGCATCGCTATAACGCAAAATGAGACAGAATATCTGCTTGATACGCAAGGAAAACATATAGGAGATATTGCGTCCGTTCCGGTCGAAAACGGAGAAATCACCGAATAAATACATCGAATTGACAGTTCCCGTATCCACTGCCATCTTCTCCACCTTTACATCAGAGGCTTCAGGAAGTTGTTCCTTGTCCTGTCGCACAGCTTTGCCATCCTCGCCCTTGCCGGAGTTTCGATGCCGCTTGTACACTATCCACACGCTTCCGCCAGCTACAGCCACAACCGCGGCTACCAGTACCAGCCACACATGTGAAGCATTTCCTCCACCGTTATTTGCTGTATATTTTTCAAGAGAAACCGGTGGAAACAACAGTGAGTAGACAGAAAATTTGGAAGACACGTCGTCGCTTGTTTCCTGCACGGTCACAAAAAGCCTGCTTTGACGCTCGTTGTAATAAAGACGAGCGTTCGTCGTGATTTTGTCGGAGTAAATGGGAATGGAATCACCCAATATATGACAACTGCCATCTTCTACAGAAAAACGGTAAAGATGCAAAAACGAGTTGGAGACACTCTCGGGATAACGCAAGACATAGAAACAAGAGTCATTCAGTATAACCATATCCTGCGCCGGAACCATATTAGGCTGTCCTTCTGAAATGTCCCAAAGCTTCTGCACACGCATTTCTTGCAAATCCACCTTATAAAAATCGTGAAAATAACGACGACCTATCACCTGGTCGCCCGACTCATTGCCCATGCCCCCGAAAATGTAGACAGAATGATTACTGTCCAGATAACCGGCCGAAGAGAAATAGCGCGGACAAAGAAAATCGCCGGACAGAGAACCCAGCGTATTCCAACGTTCCTCCTCTGCATTGAACATATAGAATTTATTGCTGTAGTACATATTGCCGAAACCGCCGAAAATGGTGTAACGTTTGCGAACTGCATCATAATAGGAACAGTGATGATGCAATTGCATACTCAGCCGACTGTAACTCTCCACCCTCCAGCCCAACGTATGCAAGTCCAAACTCGCTATCATAGGCTCTGAATCTCCATTCTCAGTATACACCTCGTAGGCATAGAGCCTTTCACTGCCACTATCGAAGAAACTGCCGGCAAGAAACAGCTTCACAGGACACCGTTCGGCAAAAGCCTTGGCAGAAGTGCTTCCCGTCTCCATATTGTAGACGAACAACGAATCACGGTTGAAATAATAAATCTCGTTTCTGTCGGCATTGTAGCAAGAACCAGCTTCCGAAGCCGACGCAAAGCCACCCTCTTTCCTCCAGTGATAGGCCTCGTTAATCAACCATATCGGGTTCTCCACTTTTCCATAAAGAGTACCCTCTTGGTTACAGACAGATTCTCCGTCCGCCTCATCCAAGGGAAATGTGTAAGTATGCTCGGCATTCACAACCAGCTTGTCAACAGCTATCTCCGGAACGTCAATGATGTGGTCGCTCTTACCGAACACGATTTTCGGACTGAACTCATCAGAGAGCAACACCCCCTTACATACCTTTTCTTGATCGTGAATTTTGAGAGTAATCTCATCCTGCTTCAGGTTGAAAGCTATCTTCACCTTGAACCAATGGGATTTCATCGCCTCCGCCTTACTGACAGGCAAGGCTATCAACACACACTTCCCCTCCTGGTTCAGACGGAACAAGATGTCATCGCCACGAAAATCAAAGAAAAGATTGAAAATCTGTCCTTCGTCAGCTCCCTTAACCCGCAATACATAGCCGACACTCTCGGTAGAATACAGAGCCATGTTGAACTCCAAGTCAAAGTAGTCTTTGAAAGAGGGACAACTGTGGGCAAACACATCATAGGATGTCCTTTCGTCGATAGGGCTGGCTGCGCCACGAAATCTCAATCCGTATGCGGAAACCAGTTGGGTAGTGCAAAGACTTATTATTAAAATGATATATCTATATAAATGTACCATTAGGTTTTCATTTAAGGTTATGCAATGCCATCATAAAACATTAGCCAACATTTATTAAGAAATGATGGGAAGATTAAAATGCAAATATATAAAATATTAATGAACGAATAATATTTTGCTTAAATAAAGTAAGTTCCTATACAGCTATTATAAAAGACTAAAAGTCCGTATCATCTCCGCTCCTATAGAGGCGGAAGATGTACGGACTGGATGAGAAGTAGATACAGAGATGTTATGAAGACTACATGGAAAAGTTATGACGCAGGTACTCCCGTCACAATTCCCCGACCATGTGTCCCTATATAAACCCGCCCATATTCCTGCATGTCACCGCAGATATGCAATACCAGGCCATATTGATGGGCATCATCGTTGATACGTACCCAAGAGTTCGCCGCATCGTCAGAACGGAAGAAACCGTATTGCCCGTTGACTACGCCTATCAGATAGATGGCAGGATAATCATTGCCTGGCTTTGCCTTGCCGAAACCAAAAGCATAGATGGTACGTACCTTATCCAAAGCACGGAAATCAAATTTTTCTGAAGCAGCAGAGCGGTACAAACCATCATAAGCTGCAATCCACAAATCTTTTTCATGACCGGGAGTAGCGTAGATACGGTCTTGTCCTCCACGCGGATCTCCTCTTCGTACGGCGGCACCGGCATTACCCCGTTGGAACCGTTTAACAGTTAAATTCAATGTGTCGGCATGAAAAGTCGCCCCACCATCCTCGCTGCTATACAATATTTCGGCCACAGCATCTACAGCATAAAAACGTTGGGGGTTCACCTTGTCTGCAATGATGCGGATATTCTTAGGCAAACCACGGCAAGATTGCCAAGAAGCCCCCTTATCACGGGTCAGATAAGCCTCCGAGCGGTCGGGTGTCCAAATCCAAGAAGAGCCGTCTGCTGCCACGGCGATATGCCCATTACGAGACTTTTCCGTCGGAACGGTGGCACACATAGTCCAGTGCCTGCCCCCATCTTCTGAATATGAAATGGTCTTTGCACCCGGCTGATGGCCGAACAGTGTACCAACCCTGACTATCAAATCCTGCTTCAGCCAGGCACCCGTCACTCCATTCGTATTTCCGAAATGAGGATTGGCATGGCTGCCCAACGAATCGGGCCGATTGAGGTCGAAATGCGTAAAGCCACCATAATCACCGATACCGGAAATCAGACGCGCCCCTTTTTCGGGAGCATAGAGTTCGAGAGGCACGGTCTCTTCGATACCAGCAGACATGATACTCCATTTCACCGGTTCCCCGCGTTCCACGGCCGACAGGTTGAAAGTTTCCCAACCGCCGAAACCGGTGGTAAACATGGCATGTTCGGCGTCAGCAGGGTCTATCTCAATGTCGAACATCCAGTGCAGGGGCGCCACCTCTGTATAGGGAGCTTTAGAATAATCATACTCATATCCCGTCTTGAAAATCGGTTTCCAGCTTTTGCCACCGTCGGTCGTACGGAACATCTCATCACTCTTATAACCGTGTTTGCCTCCCAAGCTGTGTGTACTGGCAATCAGATGTTTCGGATTACGGGCATCCACTGATACAGCTGCATAGCCAAATCCCGCTTTTCCGCCATCGGACAGTCGGACGGGCGAAATGTCCGTCCATTTGTCTTTACGTATATCGTACTTCCAAACTCCACCGTCCTCCATCTGACTCGGACCGGGAGTATCTCCGTACGTCAATACTAATTGGCCGTCACCGGTCAAAACCATATGTGTGGGACGATACTGCACCGGCTGTCCCTCAACCGGCTGCCAGCTTTCACCATAGTCGTGGCTCACGAACAGATTTTCCCTTCCCATCAATGAAGCCGCCACATAAATGTCACGGGTACCACGCCCATCTTGAGTACCTTGTACATCGTAGACTATGCAGACAATGCCACTACCGC
>OHGK01000683.1_pt1 | contig 21737 bp, 14 predicted proteins | sample 1567671 | NCBI WGS metagenome assembly OHGK01 (sample SAMEA3879577, study PRJEB24766) | human gut metagenome | biome: human-associated habitat; feature: feces | place: USA | collected 1985/1987 | reverse complement strand
GAATTTTTCTATGGCATAAGTTTCACGCTCTTCTTTATGAAGAATATGCACAACTACATCTCCGTAATCAAGCAGGTTCCAACGATTTTTCATATCGTTTTCCTGACGGATTGGAAGTTTGGACAAACTTGTTTTAACTTTATCTTTAACTGTTTCCATCAAAGCTTTTACTTGAGGTGTTGAATCACCGGTTGCGATTACAAAATAATCCGCAAGCGATGAAACATTGCTGATATTTAGTATTGTAATATCTTTTGCTAATTTATCATCTAAAAATTGTGCTATTATACACGCAAATTTGTGTGAATCTAATTCCATTAAAACTTTTAACCTTTCTTATTCAATAATATCGACACGGCGTTTATGTCTGCCACCCTCAAAACCTGTTTTTAGCCAGATGTCAACGATATCAAGAGCTAAGTGTTCTCCTATAACACGTTCGCCAAGACATAAAATATTTGCATTATTATGAGCTCTTGAAACCCTAGCAGAGTAAGTATCACAACATAATGCAGCTCTTACACCATGAACTTTATTTGCAGCAATTGACATACCGATACCTGTACCGCAAACTAAAATTCCGCGGTTAACCTCGCCTGATATAACCTTTTCTGCAACTTTTCTTGCAATGTTCGGGTAATCACAAGATTCCGGGGTATGTGTACCAACATCAACAAATTCAATATTTCTTGATTTTAAGTAATCAATAATACTTTCCTTGTAACGAAATCCACCGTGATCTGAACCAATTGCAACTTTCAAATTTTCCATAATAAACACCTCTGCTAAACTGTATAACTTAATTCTTTGTATGTTCATTATTGTACTATTTTTTTGTTTAAATGTAAATAAGTTAATAATAACCCAAAACAAAAAGAGGTCTGATGACCTCTTGTAATAAAATGGAGTTTAATATTTGTAATTTTATCTACGAACTGCTTACCATCTGCATAGCTTGCTGTAATAAGTCTTTATTTGAAGAAATAAGTTTGTTTACAACTTCCATCTGAATTTTTGCCATTTGATAATAAGAAATATTACCCTTAAAATCAGCATTCGAAAGTTCAATTAAACCTGAACGAATTTCACCGCAGCCTAACACGGGTTTTCCGGATTCTTCAGTTTCAAGAAATAACCCGTCTTTGTACTCATACAGCCCTGCAGCATTATGGAAATTTCTTGTTGTAATCCTGTATAACGGAACAACTTTTTTACCATTTTCTGCTTTTCCTACAATAGTACCATCGTTTTTAATTTCGTATTCGTCATATTTCCCCAAATATTTACCATTATTTGGATCAATCCACATTTTAATATTTGTCGTTGGAATATCTAAGGCTCCGCCCTTTAGTGCGGTTTCTTGATACAAGTCAGCACTGATAGGTTTTGTACCTTGCATTATTTCACCTTTATCATTAAGGATATAGCCTTGAACGGTATTGCCGTTTGCTGCACGATAAACCCCTTCTCCATCAAATGTAAATTCTCCTAAACGAGTGTAAACACTCTTGCCTTCTGCTGTTTTTGTTAGGAAAAACCCCTTACCTTCCAGGAATACGTTGTCATTTGAGGTACCAGGTGTTGATTTACCCTGACTCATCTTTTTACTGTAATCATCGTTTATCGCACCACCTAAAAAAGTTTTAAAATTGACCTGTTTCTCTTTAAAGCCCGGAGTATAAACGTTAGTCATGTTATCCGCAATAACATCCATCCAGTTTATTGTTGCATATTGAGTATTAATCGCTGTAATAAAAGCATCATTCATATATTAAACTCTCCTTATTGCTTGTTTCTTCTGTTTTCTTTTTGCTGTTTGCTGCCTCTGTTTGAATATGATAAATCAGAATATGGCAAATCATTTTCGTTAAAAGTAGTTTTCAACGCTTCAATATTATTTTTCAGATACTGCTCAACAGCCTTATCCCCGGGGATAAAGTTTGCTGCAATAGCACCATCTTTGCCAATTCTCAAAATTACAGAAACATTCTGATCAAAGTCAATTCGAAGAGGCTGATTGGTTTCTCGAGCTGTATTTATTGCATTTAGCAGGGTTTGAGAAATCTGTGAACTTTGCTTTACCTCTTTTACATTAGCCCCTGAGTCAACCATAGCCTGAGCCTGGGAGGCTATATTCTGCATTGATACATCATTTTTTTGAGTTAAATTAACAAAAAATTCAGCATCACTTTTGGTAACAGAAACATTGTTTGTAAAGTCTAAACTCATCATACCGGAACCCTTAACCACAGATATATCTGATAATGCAGTCACAGCTGATGCTCCGCCTGTAGTATTTATCATCTGTTTTATATCATTTGAAAGCCTGGAATTAACATCCATCATTGCCAATGAGCCAAATTTATTATAATCAATACCGGTTTCAAGTGTTTGATTATCATCAGAATTGATGTTTAATTCTGCATTATTAGCTTGGGTATCAACTTTATAATCATCCTGCTTGCTTGTTGTATCTTTATTATCAGTTTTATCTGAAGCCTTTTTATCAGAAGCTTTGTCAACAGTCTTGTCATCTTTTGATTTTTCAACTTTATTCATTTCATCTTTAAATGAAGTGTCATTTGACTTTTTTGCACTCTCTGAATTAGAAGCACTTGAAACCTGTGCTGATGATGTTGTATTGCTTACGCTTGATGATGTTGCATTTATACTCATAATTATATACCTTCAATCTCTTTAAGCTGTTTTAATACTGCTTGTTCTTCTTCTGCTGTGCGTTCTTGGCTTTGCTTGAAAAACCTTGTAACACCCAACTCGGAAAATTGTTTTAGCTCTGCGGCTTTTTCTTCTGCCAGATAAATTTCTTTATTTTTTTCTTTGTGCTTCTCAAGAACCTTTACAGCCTGTTCGCATTTTACCAATTTTGCAATTTCTATATCTAACTTTTGCTGTAACTCTTGACGTCTTAGCTCTAATTCTTCAGCCTTCGCCCAAAGATGCCTGAGAAAGTTATCATACGTTTCATACATCATAGGATCCGCACTGCGCATTCCTTGTTTTGTATCCAAAATATCCTGATTATTTTTCTTGATATCTTGTTCAGCTTGATAGACTGCCTGTTGAGCCTTTTGAACTTTCATTCTCTGCTCTTCTTTTTGGTTTATACGGAAATCTAAAACCTTCTGCAATCTGTACCTGAATGGCATGTTAACTACTCTTTCTTGATTTATTATGTATTACTTTTCAAGAGTAATAAACATCTAAACGTATGATATTGTTATAATTATAACTTTTTAAAAGTCAATAAAAAAAACAGGAATATCAAATATCCCTGTCTTTTTTTATTTTAATAAACCTATATTTATTATTCTTCAGAACTTTCAGCTTCAGCTGCAGGTTCTTTCACAGATAGAGCAATACGCTTATCTTCCGGATTGAATTTAAGAATATATGTACTGATTTTATCACCAACTTTTATAATTTCTTTTGATTCATTTTGGTATTCTACAACTTCATTATGTGGAAGTAAAGCTTCAACCCCAGGAAAGACTTCAATAAATGCACCAAAATGCTTCAATCTGGTAACAACACCTTCCACTTTGTCGCCTTCTTTAATTTTATCTGCAGCTTCAATCCATGGATCAGGTTCAAGATTTTTCAAACTTAAAGAAACTCTCTGTTTATCGTGATCAACCGCAATAACTTCAACATCAATTTTATCACCGACATTCAAGATATCAGTAGGATGGTCAATCCAGCGCCAAGATAATTGAGAAAGCGGCAATAAACCATCAAGTCCGCCCAAATCTATAAATGCACCAAAATCAGTAATTCTTACAACTTCACCTTTTACAACCTGTCCCGGTTCAATTTGTGAGAATATATTTTTTCTGGCTTCTTCTGCAGTGTCCTCAAATACTTTTTTATTTGATAAAATAAAATTATTTTGCTGAACATCAAGTGTTAATATTTTTAATTCAAGCTTAGAACCAACTTCAACTTCAGATTCTCTGGCACGTAATTGAGATGATGGAATAAAACCTCTTACTCCGGAAACTTCAACTAATACACCGCCTTTTACAACATTTAAAACTGTTCCTAAAATTGTTTCATCTGCAGCTTTAGCCTTTTCTAATTCTTTCCATGCATATGCAAAATCAACTTTCTTCTTAGATAACAAAAATTTACCGTCTTCGTCTTCTTCTCGAATGATTAAGAATTCGCCTTCCTGTCCTTTTTTAAATTTATCTTCAACGTTTTCACCTTTATCAACAGCCTCATAGGTCGGAATAACAGCAATTGTTTTTGCTCCAATGTCAACCATAACACCCTGGCTATCGAACCCGCAGACAATTCCTTTTACCAAATCGCCCTTTTGAAACTTATAATCATACTTATCGAGCAAAGCCTCAAAATCTAATTCGTCTGTTCCCTTTTTTGTTACCATAATTAACTCCATTGTCAAATAGACACTACCATTTTATTACGTGTTTAATATATCAGATTTTTTGGTGTATGTAAAGGTTTGTAAATTTTTTCTAAATATTTCTTAATATTATTTCAACTAAAAAGACTCCCAAAATATTGAGAGTCTTTTTTAAATATTTTAACTATTAAGAAATTATGATTTTAAAGATTCAACCAATTCAAGAATTGCAGACTCTTGAACCAGAATTTCTTCAATTCTGTCTTTTGTTTGTTTTATTAACTCTGCCGGTGCATTTGCTGCAAATTTAGGGTTATTAACTCTACCTTCGAGAGATTTTCTTTCACCCTGTAATTTTGCAAGTTTTTTCTCTTGTCTTGCAATTTCAGCATTAAAATCAATTAAATTTTCAAGCGGAATAACTATCTTTGAAGCAGATACTACAGCTGATGCTGATTTTTTTGCAACAGGCACGCTGTCATCAGCATAAGTAATATTTTCAACTTTTGCCATACGCTTAATATAGCTTTCTATAGCCTCAAATACCGGTTTTTCATCCTTTACTGCACGGATTTCAATGTCAAATTTCAAAGACATTGCAATATTGAAGCTTTGACGTACATTTCTTAAAGACTTAATAGTTTCAAATACAAGTTCCATTTCCTTGGCTTCAATTGGGAATGAAAGATTATCGCTATAAACAGGATAATCAGCAAGCATAATTGCTTTATATTCACTGTTTTTAGGGACAAGCTGCCATACTCTTTCTGTAATATGCGGCATAATCGGATGAAGCATTCTCAAAGACATGTCAAGAACGTATCTTAAAACCCTTTGAGTATTAAGTTTTATAGATTCATCTTGAAGTTGAACTTTTGCGATTTCAACATACCAATCACAATATGAATTCCAGAAGAAATCATATAAAATATGTGCAGTTTCACCAATTCTGTAATTTTCAATGTTGGCATTAACCTCTTTTGCTGTATTATTTAACTTATCTAAAATCCACTTATCTGCAATAGTAAGTTTTGACAAATCAATATCATTATTATCAACACCATCGAGATTCATTAATACAAATCTTGATGCGTTCCAAATCTTATTAGCAAAGTTTCTGCCATATTCAAAACGTTCATCACTAATTTTAATATCCTGTCCGCCATAAGTACACAATGATGTCATCGTAAATCTTAAAGCATCACAACCATATTTATCAATAATAACGACAGGATCTATAGTGTTACCTTTTGATTTTGACATTTTCTGCCCTTTTTCATCGCGAATTAAGCCATGGATATAAACAGTTGAAAACGGAGCTTTTCCGGTAAATTCCAAGCCCATTGTTATCATTCTTGCCACCCAGAAGAAAATAATATCAAAACCGGTTACAAGCGTAGTTGTAGGATAGAATTTTTTAAAGTCTTCACTTTCAGTATTAGGCCAGCCCATGGTTGAAAACGGCCATAAGCCTGACGAGAACCATGTATCAAGGACATCTGTTTCTTGTTCCCATATTGACGGATCAGGATTTTCCTTAGCTACAATCATTTCTCCAGTTTCTTTATTATGATATGCAGGAATCTGATGTCCCCACCATAATTGACGAGAAATACACCAATCTCTTATATTTTCCATCCAGCCAAGATAATTCTTTTCCCAACGTTCAGGAATAAATTTAATACGACCGTCTTTAACCGCGGCAATTGCTTCTTGTGCCAATGGTTTCATCTTAACGAACCATTGTTCTGAAAGTAACGGCTCAATAGTTGTTCCGCATCTTTGACATTTGCCGACATTATGCTCATGGTCTTTTACTCTCAATAGAGAATGATTGTCCTCAAGCATTTTTATAATTTGTTTTCTTGCTTCATATCTATCAAGACCATGAAGATTCGATGGAACCTCTCCGCATGCTTTCATCTTACCTTGTTCATCAATAACCCAAATAGGTTTAAAATTATGACGTTTACCAACCTCAAAGTCGTTAGGATCATGAGCCGGAGTAATTTTAACAGCACCTGTTCCAAAATTCTTATCAACATACTCATCTGCAATAATCGGGATTTCGCGACCGGTCAAAGGTATAACTACTGTTTTGCCTATTAATTCAGAATATTTATGGTCGCTTGGGTGAACAGCAATCGCCACATCTCCAAATATAGTTTCAGGTCTTGTCGTTGCAACAATAATAGCACCTGATTCACCTTTTAATGGGTAAGATATTTCCCATAAATGCCCCTGTTCAGTTTCATATTCTGTTTCAACATCTGAAATTGCCGACTGACAGCGAGGACACCAGTTTACAATATAAGCCCCTTTGTAAATCAATCCTTTTTCATAAAGTCTTACAAAAACTTCTTTTACAGCTTCGGAACAACCTTCATCAAATGTGAATCTTTCTCTTGATCTGTCAAAAGAGGCACCGAGACGTTTACACTGGTCAAGGATTCTTGATTTATGAGCATTAGCCCAGTCCCAAGTTTCTTCAAGGAATTTTTCACGACCAAGGTCATGACGAGATACCCCTTGTTCTCTCAATTTTTTCTCTACAACGTTTTGAGTAGCAATACCGGCATGGTCAGTCCCGGGAACCCATAGAGTTTCAAAACCGCTCATTCTATGGTATCTGACTAAAATATCCTGTAATGTTTCATCAAGAGCATGCCCCATATGCAAAACTCCAGTTACATTAGGAGGTGGGATTACAATAGAATAAGGTTTCTTTGGACTTTTTGCATCTGCCTTGAAAAATTCATTATCTTCCCAAAACTTGTATATACTGTCCTCAGTTTCTTTTGCATTATAAACTGTAGGTAAATCTTCAATTTTTGTTGCTTGCATTTTCTACTCCTCATATTTTGAAAGTGTCTATAATAAAAGAATAGCACAAAATAATCTTTCAAAATCCTAATGTAACAAAAGTTGTAAATTATTGAAAAAGGATATAATATATGTTATACTAATAAAATAAGGATTATCTATTATCAATGGAGTTTGAGTATGAACATCAAAAATAAAAAACACGCATATACTTTAGCTGAGATTATGCTTGTAATACTTGTATTGACAATTATTTTTGCAGCATTTGCACCTATGTTTACAAAAAGGGCACTGACCGCAACTAAAGGTAAGTATGCAGTATGGTCTTATGCGGATCCTGACAGTTTGGATGCGTATACAGACCCCGGGGATCCAAGTTTGACAGGTCAATTATTTTTTGGATTGACTCCAACAACAAAAGATGCTGTTCAAGAAGACTTTCTGCCTAAAGCGAAGTTAGTTATCCGCTCAGGGGAAGTAACTTCAGCTAAAGTAGTCCAACGTCAACTACAGTTTAGATATGGCCGGGATTCATCGGAAGATGCCGGAAGTTTTGCAGGTTCTTTGCTTGTACTTAATAATAACATGCTGCTTGGTGGCGGATATAAAAACATTGTAAAGACTTCAAATGGAGCAAAATATAATGTTGCAGTCGGTTATAGTGCATTAAATGCTTTAAATACAGGCACCAGTAATACCGCTTTAGGAGCTTATGCTTTACAAAAACTTCAAAGCGGTAAAAATAATGTGGCACTTGGTTATCAGGCTGGGTACTCCATAACTAGCTCAGCTAAAAATACTTTATTGGGTTCATCTGCAGGTTATAAATTAACAGGAAAAGATAATACTTTTATTGGTTATAATGCAGGGCAGGAGGCTACATCTGGGGAATTTAATACTTTTGTTGGTGCATATGCCGCTCACAATAGCAGATCAGGTTCAAAGAACGTAGCGATAGGTTATAAGGCTTTAGACCAGTTAAATTCAGGTGAGAACAATACAGCCTTAGGCAGTTTTGCTTTAGAAAACCTCACTGAAGGAAGCAATAATGTAGCTATAGGATTTAATGCCTGTGGGGAATTAAAAAAAGGGTCAAATAAAACTTGTATTGGTTATAATGCTGGTCCTCACAGTGGCTCCGCGGCAGATAATTATATCGGTGTTACCGCAGGGAACGATGATTATATAAGAACTTATATAGGTTCCAAACCTAATCCAGAAAATTTTGGAGGGGATGCTGTACTTGAAATCCACAACTTATCATCCCAAACAATTGGTATTATGGAAGCTTCAAATAATAGCAATCCTTCTGATGCTACCACTGTAATCAATGGAAACTTAATCGTAAAAGGACGGCCTTATTTTACAGTAGGGAATGCTCTTCAACATTTTTATGATGTACAAAATGGTGATATCTCTTATTATGGTTATAAAGATACAACTGACTATAGGTATGCAGAATGTACAAACAGCCTGCAGGGACCGTGGTCAAGCTGGAAAGATGCCTGCGTGCAACTAGGGACAAATGATGTAACCTCAGACAGGCGCCTTAAAAATATTACGACTCGTAATAACACCGGACTTAGTGCTATCCAAAAGTTAAAAGTATATAACTATACATTTAAGAACGATCCTAAAAAATTACCACAAATCGGTGTTATGGCGCAGGATCTTCAGAAAGTATTCCCTAACTCTGTATTTGAAGGTGAAGATGGCTATCTTCGTATAAAATGGGATGAAATGTTCTATGCTGCAATTAATGCAATTAAAGAGTTAGATCAAAAAATTGTTGCTCTTGTTAAGAGAACTACTAATGTTGAAACTCAAATATCAAAGCTTGAAAAAGAAAATATTGTATTAAAATCTCAAGTTGATTCATTAACAGCAAGGGTTAACAAATTGAAAGCTCAATAAACTTACGATTAAAATAATAAAAAAAGATCCGCTTATCATTGCGGGTCTTTTTTATATTAACTTTTATTATAAGTTAACTCTTCAAAATTTGATTTAATAAATTCTTTGAACTAAACTATAAGACAAATGGAGTGCCGGGTTGGAATTTGAAAACTTACCGGCGTAGAAAATAAATTAAGGAGAAAAAAATGACACCAAGAAATTTTTTATTTACTTCTGAATCAGTTACAGAAGGACACCCTGACAAAGTTTGCGACCAAATATCAGATGCAATCTTGGATGAATTCTTATCAAAAGATAAGCAATCAAGAGTTGCCGCTGAAACAACCGTAACTACAGGTATGGCATTAGTTTGCGGAGAAATAACAGCAGATTGCTATGTTGATATCCCACAAGTTGTAAGAAACACTATTAAAAATATCGGCTATATAGGTTCAAATGCCGGCGGTTTTGATGCTGACACATGTGCGGTATTAACCAGTATTGATGAACAATCAACTGATATCGGGAATGGAGTTAACAAAGCATTTGAATCAAGAGAAAATAATGCTGATACATCTACTGTAGAAACAGAAGAACTTGGCGCAGGTGACCAAGGTATTATGTTTGGTTACGCTTGTAATGAAACCCCTGAACTTATGCCATTACCAATAAGCTTAGCCCATAAACTTTCTTACAGATTAGCTCAAGTTAGAAAAATGGGACTTGTGAACTATTTAAGACCGGATGGTAAATCACAAGTTACAGTTGAATATGTTGATGGAAAACCGGCAAGAATTCATACCGTATTAATTTCTACTCAACATAATCCGGCAATAAACGGAATTTCAGATAACCAAAAAGTTCAAGAAATTATTAAATCCGACTTGAAGAAATTAGTAATTGAGGCAGTATTTGAAGGTGAACAAATTAAACCCGATGCAAATACAATTATTTTGATTAACCCATCAGGAAGATTTGTAATCGGCGGACCTCAAGGCGACTCAGGCTTAACAGGTCGTAAAATCATTGTTGACACATACGGCGGATATTCAAGACACGGCGGCGGAGCTTTTTCAGGTAAAGATCCAACAAAAGTTGACAGATCCGCAGCATACGCTTCTCGTTATGTAGCTAAAAATATTGTAGCATCTGGACTTGCTGAAAAATGTGAAATAGAATTAGCATACGCAATCGGGGTTGCAGAACCTATCTCAATCATGGTTGATACTTTTGGAACAGGTAAGATTTCTGATGATGAAATTTCAAAACTTGTTTCTAAGAATTTCGACCTTAGACCTGCTGCAATTATCAAACAATTTGATTTAAGAAACCTACCATCTAAAAATGGCGGTAAATTCTACCAATTGTTAGCAGCTTACGGTCATATGGGACGTACTGATATTGATGTGCCTTGGGAACATATTGATAAAGCTGAAGCTTTAAAATCTCAAGCTTGTTCTTGCGGTTGCAGCTGTATTTAATTAAATATTGTATAATAAAACAGGTATTCATTAACAAAAGACTACCTGTTTTATATTTTTTATAAACAAAAAACTCTCATCAATTCGATGAGAGCTTTTTATTATCATCAAACCTATATTAGTGTTTTTTAGCCTCTAATTTTGTAACTTCATCAGCTAACTTATCCAACTGAGCATTTAAAGCATCGTTATCACGTTTAAGAACGGCAACTCTTTCTTTATCAGCAGCAACACGAGAAGCAAGCTTTTGAACTTTTGTATTTAATGTTTTAACAGCATTAATTGCGGCATAGAACATTTCATCCCAACGAATCTTGTAGTAGCCATTATCATCTTTAGATACCGCATTAGGAAATACCATCTTCAAATCCTGAGCAATTACACCAACATGAGGTAATTTATTAGGATCATTTTTAAAAGTATAATTATAAACTTTTAACTTTTTGATTTCATCTAAGCCTGCAGTAAACTGTTCGCCGACATTTTTTAATCTAATATCTGAAGTTTTCAAATTAGGACAACAACTGCCACCTCCATAACCATGACGATGAGGTGTAGAAACATCAGTCCCAGGAATATTACCATCACCAACACGTTTAGCTCGTTCTAAGGTTATAGTACAACCAAAAGAACCGTCTCTATATGATGCATTGCCCTCTTTACAATTATTAATACCATTGCTATTTGAAGCATCAGTTGTCCAGTCATATGATTTTGATGGACCTCCGTTAGTAGATGCATGTCGTACCGCAGTATCTACAGGCGAACAGCTACCACCACTAGAACCTCCTGCAACTACAGTACAAATACATCCTCCACGTTTATAATCTGCAGCATGACCTTTACAGCGTCCTGAACATTCACCAGAATGTCTTCCGACGCGTCGAGAGCCATCACTACCTGCAAATAAAGTCATTCCATCATTTGTATTAGCATCATATATCGTTTTCATGGCAACTAACCCCCTTGGGACAATGATACCATCTTTTTTTAGATAACTTTTACTATGATGCGCACGCCCCAAAGGTACATCCATATAAGATTGTCCTCTAACAATTAGGTTACCATTTATTACAACAGATTCATTACCTGCTTGAGCAAACTTTGTTGAACGATTATGCACTTCTAAAATAGCTGCGGCATAAGAATCTGTGGTCTGCACGGGATATGAACCAATAAGAACAACTTCATCAGTAGAGTCAGAACCCTTAAATACATTTTTATTTAAATTTTCACTAGCACCGGAATTAAAACCAATACAAGTTGTATAACTACCTCCTGTATTTTGCATACAAGCATGAGAACCTACCGCGGTATTATAACTACCAGAAGTCAAACTTCCTAAAGCTTCGTATCCAATGGCAGTATTACCTGAGCCGGAAGAAAGTTTGTTCAAGGAATAGTTCCCAACCGCAATATTATAATCACCGGAATCAGATTTTGCAGCCATAGATGATATACCAACAGCGGTATTATAGTTGCCTGACATCACATTTCCGGCATTATAGCCTACCGCTAAATTATTATTGCCATTTGCAGTTTGACCGGCAAGAGCCCCTATAAAAGTGTTATTAACAGCAGATGAAATATTCAAACCTGAGTTATAGCCAATAGCCGTATTATACTCACCGGAAGATAAATCACCAAGAGAATTATAACCAATAGCCGTATTATATTTTCCTGTATTTAGACCTGTACTAATATTCTTAGCTAATGAGCCAACACCAAAGGAAGAATTATATACCGCAGTATTTGTAATATTATTATATAATCCGCCAACAAGCATATTACCATTACCAGCAAACAGGCTGCCAACCAAATCACCTGCAGCTGAATTTCCATATCTAAACTGCATTTGATTCTGAACAGGAGAACCTGCAACATCAAGTTTTTTAGATGCAGCGATAACTAGTTTTGAATATAAAGGATCCGAACCATTGCTAGAATAGCTTGAAAACTTTGTAGTGACATCATACTTATCTTTTGGGGTTAGACCAATATAGGCCTGCGCCGTATATGTTTTACCAAGAACATCATAATAAGCATCAAAATTATCATCAGCCGTAACATATGTCCAAACATCATCCAAGCCAGCATTACTATATCGCCTCGTAAAGACTGGAGCAAACGCAGCCATCAATATTGATAATGTTAATAGTAAAATCATTACCTCTGCTAAAGTAAAAGCTTTTAATTTATTATATTTCATAATTTACTCCATTATTTTTCAAGTTTATCTAATCTGGTATTTAATCTATTGACTTTATCATTAAGCATTTTATGCTTCATTTTTAAATCCGCAACATCCTTTTCTACAGCCGTAATCTTGTCTTCAACTGTAGACAAAGTATTATCTAAAGCTTTGATAGAATTAATATTTGCATAGAATAACTCATCTAACCTGATAGTTAAATATCCGTCTTTATCTTTTGAAACAGCATTTGGCAGATATTTTAGTAAATCTTGAGCCATGACTCCAACTTGCGGAGTCAATTTTTCATCCTTTTTATAAGTATAGTTATAAATACGAGCCATCAAAATAGTATCTAAAGCATCAGTATTTTCTGTAATATTATCTTTTAAACGTATATCAGATAACTTAACTTTTAACTGAGGACAACTACTAGAATTAGAGCAAGAGCTTAAACCTTTGTCATTAACATACACCTTAGCAGAACTTGTTAATGGTTCCTGTTGAATTTTTCTATAATCAGAACTTGGACCAGGTATCATATTCGCCATAAAGTTACCAAGCCCAGCCCATGCACCCAAAGCAAGAATAGCATCAAGTGCACCTCCAGATAGAATAGAGCCAACAATAGCTACTGTCCATACAACAACTTTTAGGACAATTTCCAAAATATTACAGCCATCTTTATTACGCCATGAGCGTCTACCAAAGATTCTACAACCTTTTGTACACCAGTCCCTATTGTTAACAACATCTTTACCCGGAGCAGACGGAGAATATATATGAGGAGCTAAAACTCCAGAGTTGTTCGGAAAATAAAAATCACCACGAACAACTAAATTTGTATTCAAAACTACGGAAGGACCTATATGTGGAGCTGCCAGAGCCGGAGTATCCTTGATATTGTGAACTTCTAAAGCTGCACGACCAGGAAAACCTCCTTGAGGTGCCCCGCCTAAATAAATATGATCATAACCATCCACATTATGACTGAGAGGAGTACCATGACCGGAAGCCCAGCCAGAAGAATGCCCAATACAGGTACGACTGCCCTTATCTGTTGAATTTGCAAAAGAAGAGCAAGCATAATACCCAACAGCAGTCATGGCATTAGAGGCTTCACCTCCACCTGCATAAGAATTTACCCCAACGATAGTCGCATCTACAGGAAACTCTGCTTTGTACAAATTAGGACCAATAATAGTATTTCTTGTATATTTATCGCCTTTCATACCGGCCGTCGCAACATTTGACCCTAAAATAACATTGTTAGAACCTGCTGAAAGATCAGTTGACAAAATCCCGGAACCAACAGCAACAGTATCTACAATACCGCTACCTGTACCAACCAATGAACCCGCAAAAGTGTTATTAGCTTTGGTATTAGAACCAGAGCTGGCACCAACAACAGTTGAATAAGAAGGTTCGCTACCGTTACCGTTGTTCCCAATATCATCATACACGGTAGTAAAGGCACCAATTGAAGTAGCTCCAATAGCACCTTTTTTGTTTACTTCAGAAAAGGCATCAGCTCCCATTACTGTGTTATATTTAGTATCACTATTTTGAAAAACGTCGTTATAATTCTTATTTTTTTTACCTGACTTTAACCTAGAGCCATTTAATATATTTCCTTTGTTGTCTATAAAGAATATACCTGATAAAGTACCATTACCACTCCCATACCTAAATTGAATTGTATTCTGGAGCGGTATACTTTTTACGATAACTTTAGACCAAGGCTTGTAGTTATTTGTTAACGACTCTGGGTTAACACCTACAAATGCGGTTGAAGTTTTATTAACCAACCCTGAATCATAATATGCATCTTTATAGTCATCATTTTTTACGAACATCCAAACAGGTTCTTGGGCTGTCGTACTGCCTTTTCCTCGTTTTGTCATAATCGGCGCCATTGCTGCAAATAAAATTGCCACAACTACCAATACAATCAATAACTCTGTAAGCGAGAAAGCTTTTCTTATATTAAATAATTTCATCCTCATCAAACTCCAAATACTATAATGTTTATAATACTTATTATATCATGTTTAAATACACATTTCAACATTATCTAAACTATATTAAAAAAATCTTATCATTCGTGAAATAAATGCATTCAAATGCGATTACAAAACTTTACATTTCTCATAACTTGATATGCTAATATCTAGTTATGAGCGCAAAAACTTTAAAATGGATTATATGTGTATTTATTATAGCCGGTAATTTTTTGGGAATGCTTGATTCCAGTACTGTTAATCTAGCACTGTTTCCTATTGCAAAAGACCTTAATGTAACACTTGCCCAGGTTCAGTGGGTAATCATTGCATACATGCTTGTACTTACCGTATTCTTGCCTTTTTTTGGAAAGCTTGGGGACATGTTTCCTAAAAATAAAATATATAGCGCAGGATTTTTAATTTTTGCACTTGGGGCTTTTTTAAATTTTACAGCTGATAGTTTTTATGCACTCATTACATTTAGATGCATAGAAGCGCTTGGCGCCTCAATTATGGTAGCTAACGGTCCTGCAGCCATTGCGGCTTTATTTAAAGGAGAAGAAAGGGGAAAAGCTCTTGGTCTTAACGCATGCTTGGTTGCTGTTGGAGGAATGAGCGGTCCGGCACTTGGCGGGTTTTTAATAAATGCATTTGACTGGCATGCTATATTTCTGCCATCGGTTCCGATAGCTCTGATTGGGGCTTATTATTCTTATAAATTATTACCTAAAATTGCGACAAAAAAAGTCTTTAAGTTTGACTACAAGGGATTTATATATTTTACAATAGGACTTTTTGCGCTATTGCTTGCTATATCAGAGGGTCATAACTGGGGCTGGAAATCTATAAAAATAATAGCTTTAGGGGTTCTGACTTTAATATTTGGCGGATTGTTCTATTTCAGAGATAAAAAAATCAATTATCCATTAATAAACTTTAAAATGTTTAAAATAAAAACTTTTACATTTGGTAATATTGCTGTTATGACTTCATATATGTGCATGTTTACAAATGCTGTACTTCTGCCATTTTTCTTGCAGGAAATAATAAAATATAACGCATTTGTAACAGGGCTTCTTATACTTCCTTATTCCGTGGCTTCTTCCGCTATTGCACCTTTTGCAGGTAGTTATGCAGGCAGAAACGGAAGCAGAAAATTGACATTTATCGGTCCCGTTATTTATATAATTGCATTAATAATCTTTACAACATTTATTCAGACAACACCAATGTGGGAAATAATTTTAGCTTCAGTAATAATGGGAGTTGGCAATGGCTGTTTCCAATCACCATCTAACACCGCAATAATAACATGCGTTGACAAAGAAGAACTTGGAATTGCCAGCGGAATATTATCACTGTCTCGAAATCTTGGAAATATTTTAGGTGTTGCAATAACTATAACATTATTTGAAAGTTTCAGAAATGGATTATTAAGTGATGGTATTAAATATGAAAGCGCGTTTTTAACCTCATATCACTGGACTATGTGCTTTGGAATAGCTTTCGGAATAATTTGTTTATGTTCAGCCTATATTGCTTACAAAGAAACTTAATTTTTTAGCAAATTTTATTATTTTTAAGTTTTATATCCTCAAAACAAGGAGCCGAGAATTTAATGAAACTTATAATTAATAACGATTTAACCTCAAAAATCAAACCTGCAAAGGCAAAAATTAGAAAACTGGTTTTTAATGAAACGAAGATAAAAAATCCGGAACAGGAATTTGATTTATTCACAAAGGAAGTCACGAGTATTGTCAAGAGAAATGAAAAAATTACACCTGATTCATTTTTTGCAAAACTTAACGCACTAAGCCAAAGATTAGTCGGGGAAAATAAAACAAACCTGCTAAATAATCGAGGGAAACAGCTGGCTGAAAAACTTGTTGGATTAAATAACGGAGATCTGGCAGGTATAATATACAGCATGCTGATAAAAATAAATAACAACGATACAAAATTGGTAGAGCAGCTTGCAACAAACGGACTTGCGATTGCAAAAAGATTCCATGATCCGGTACACATAATGGCCAGATGCGAAGATTTACGCAAAATTTACAGCATAACTGATCCCTGCAGTGATAAACTCCTTAAAGTTTTATATGAAGAAAAAAGAGCACTTAACGGTATTTGTAAAAATTATTCAAGCGCACAAAACAGATTTATGACTATCTCAAAAAAAATGCGCCCGCTGGAAAATTATCAGAAAATGTTAATAGCAATAAAAATACAAATAGCTAAATTTCTCAAAGATAAAAATCCCAACGAAGCGGTCAAAGAACTCAATAGCGCCAAGGAAATGCTTTCACAATTAGGAGACGGCGCATACAGCAAACAAATTGAAACATTGCTAAACCAATTGAACAACTAGAATATTAATTATATATAAATAATGTTTTTATTTTGTTGAAAATTTTGGTTTTCTGTTTTATTATAAAAGTGTAAATTTTACACTAAACAAAAATTATGAATGGCAGGGAATGTATGACATGTAATGAAAATATAAGAAATATTGCGATTATCGCGCACGTTGATCACGGTAAAACAACACTTGTTGACTGTTTGTTAAAACAAGCTGGAGCATTTCGTGAAAACCAACACATTGAAGAACGGGTTCTCGACAGCAACGACCTTGAAAGAGAAAGAGGGATAACAATTTTATCAAAAAATATCTCTGTTAACTATAAAGGGACAAAGATTAATGTTATTGATACTCCGGGTCACGCTGATTTTGGCGGGGAAGTTGAACGTGTATTAGGTATGGTTGACGGGGCATTATTGATTGTTGATGCAGCGGAAGGTCCTATGCCGCAGACAAGATTTGTTTTATCAAAAGCTTTGGAACTGGGGTTAAAGATTATTGTTGTAATCAACAAAATTGATAAACCTGCAGCAGAACCTTTAACCGCATTAGACAAAGTTTTTGATTTATTCACAGAGTTAACTGACAGAGAAGACTTAATTGATTTTCCTTTCATTTTTACAAGCAGTTTGAACGGGTTTGCCATCAATGAGCTTGAAGATGAAAGAAAGGATATGACACCTTTATTTGACAGTATTGTTAAAAATATCAATGCGCCGGAAGGGGATGAAAATGAACCGTTCCAATTCAGAGCAACAACACTTGATTACAACGATTATGTCGGTAGAATAGTTATCGGAAGAATAGCTCACGGTAAAATCAATTCTCAAGATCAGGTTTGCGTAATCCATGCTGACGGAAGTCAAGAACGCGGAAAAGTTGTTAAACTTTTTGGTTTTAAGGATTTAGGCAGAGTTGAAATAGAATCAGCATCAGCAGGTGATATTGTCGGAATTTCAGGATTTGCAGATATTCAAATAGGTGAAACAATATGTGATCCTGCTCAGCCAAAAGCTTTGCCTTTGATACAGGTTGATGAACCGACATTACAGATGAATTTTTCAGTAAATGACAGCCCGTTTGCAGGTCAAGAAGGTAAGTTCGTAACATCAAGACAAATTAGAAAACGTTTATATAACGAACTTGAGAAAAATGTAAGTCTAAGAGTTGAGGATACAGATTCTACTGATTGCTTTAAGGTTTCAGGAAGAGGGGAACTCCATTTGAGTATCCTTATAGAAACAATGCGTCGTGAAGGTTATGAATTTGCGGTATCAAAACCGGAAGTTATTTATAAGACAATTAATGGTGAGCATTGTGAACCCTATGAAAACCTAATTATTGACGTACCTGAAGAATATGCCGGCTCTGCAATCGAAAGACTTTCAGGCAGAAAAGCCGAAATGAAAGATATGCAAAACTCTAAAGGCAGAACTAATTTGACTTTTCATATTCCGGCAAGAGGTTTAATCGGTTTCAGAAGTGAATTTATCAGAATGACCCGCGGTGAAGGTATAATGTATCACACATTCCTTCATTACAGACCTTTTGCAGGAGAAATTCCAAGACAAAGAAGCGGTTCTATTATTGCCCATGAACAAGGAGAAGCTATTCCATACGCACTGGCACAATATGAAGACCGCGGAGTATTCTTTATTACTCCAAAAACAAAAGTCTACCGTGGAATGATTATCGGAGAATGTAACCGTCCGCAGGATATTGTTGTTAATATTTGCAAAACAAAAAAATTAACGAATATGAGAAGTTCTACAGCAGATGTTATGGTAACTTTGCAAGCACCGAGAATTTTAACACTTGAAGAGGCGTTAGAATACCTTGGAGATGATGAACTGGTTGAAATCACTCCTGAAAATATCAGACTAAGAAAAGATGATTTGACTAAAAAAATCTATAATTAAATAATATTAAAAAATAAAAATTCTTCGGATTTATTCAAATATTAAATTCGAAGAATTTTTTATTGTATCTTTATGTATTTAAATATACCTATCAATCGATAAACTTACCTTCAAACAAATCCATCACCATATTCACCCCATCAGAATGATATGAATCCGCAGATTTTTTCGCAGGTTTGGCAAGAACTTCATCTGCAGTATCTTGTACTAAAACCTCCTCATTTTCATCATCAGTAGATATATCATTAGATTCTACAGACATGATAGGTTCTGCCTGCGGTTGAACCTTCGGGGGTTGGACAGGTTGTACTGATGGCTGCGATTTAGGGGATTGCACTGTGGCAGGGGCAGGCTTCTCATCATCTGCTGCCGCACCTTGTTCTTTTCGAATCGCTTCATCACCTGCTTCAGGTGCCCTTACAATAACTCTTTTCACCGCGGCACCAAATACTGCATTTGCTGCATCAACAATAAATACGTGTTTTGAACCTTCCGGCCCGAATTGTTTCAACCAGCTTTGATTTTTTATTGATATAACAACTTCATCAGCTGAAATCTTAACAGGCAAAGCCTGCTGTTTTAAAATTGCACGGGACGGAAAACTTGAAACATTTTCTAAAAGTTTTGCCCAGGCTGTCTTTAAAGAATTTGACGGTGCCGGTTTTGATGTCGGGACTTCATCTGTTAAAACCTCTTCTTCTGTTACCTGAGGTTTAGGCATGGCTGTTTGCCTAACCTCCGGTTGAGAGGCAGGTTTATCAATTTTAACAGGCTTCATAATTTCAGGCTTTTTAACAGGTGATGGCGGAGTATTGTAAGGGGAAGAATTAACAACCCTTTGCCCTTCGCCAGATTCAAGCATTGAAATCCTGCGCTGTAAATCTTCCAGCTTTGTATTTTGTGCAAGGTTTGACAAATCCAAAATTGCAACATCAAGCCATAATTTAGGGTTAGCTGTCAGTTTTAATTCCTTAATATAAGAAGCACATTTGTCAATTAAAGAAACAAGCTGATGTGTTTCTATATTTTTAAGGCTGTCAGATAATGCTTTAGACTGTTCGGAATTCAACTGAACAACAGCACTATCAATACCGGAACCAACTGATTTTAAAATTAAAGCGTTTCTGAAATATTCAAGCAGGTTTGATAAAATTTGAATAGGTTCATTTCCCTGATTATAAATATCATTCAAAACATTCAGAGCTTCATTTTGGTTAGAGTCTGTAATCGCCTTAAATAACGACGTTAAAGACACAAATGACAATCTGCCCAGTAGAGAATTTATATCGTCTACAGAAATAGCGTTATCTGTTGAATTTAAAACACTCAACTGGTCTAACAAAGCAATACTGTCACGCATTCCGCCTGCTGAATTTTGGGCAATATAACTAAGTGCTTCATCCGTTATATTAATTTCTTCACTATTAGCAATATACCTTAAATGTTTTGCAATATCATCTGTTGTAATACGTTTGAAATCAAATCTTTGACAACGGCTCTTAATTGTATCCAAAACTTTATGAACTTCGGTTGTCGCCAAAATAAAAATAACATTTTTCGGTGGCTCTTCCAAGGTCTTTAGAAGTGCATTAAAGGCTTGGTTAGTAAGCATATGAACTTCGTCTATTATATATATTTTGTAGCGGCTCTGAACTGGCGCTAATGCAACTTTTTGGATAATTTCATCGGCATCATTAACTGAACGGTTGCTTGCCGCGTCAATTTCTATAACATCTATCGGTATAGAATTTGTAATATTTTTACAATTTTCACACTCATTACAAGGAGAAATTGTCGGTCCTTTTTCACAGTTCAAAGATTTTGCAAAAATACGAGCAGTAGAAGTTTTCCCCGTTCCTCTAGGCCCTGTAAATAAATATGCATGCGAAATTCTATCCATCTGAATAGCATTTGCAAGAGCCTTTTTAATATGTTCCTGCCCGACTATCTGTTCAATAGCCTGTGGACGGTATTTCCGATATAAAGGTATATAATTTTTATTCATGATAAAGTAATTATAACAAATAATAAACAAAATAGGACAGTTTATGAACTTAATTAAACCAAAAAGACTACAAATCGATGATACAATAGGAATTATAGCACCATCAGGAAATGTTAACATAAAAAAAATAATGCAGGCAAAATCATATTTTGAAAAAGCCGGATACAAGGTTAAACTTGGGAAAAATATAGAAAAGTGTCAAAATTATTTAGCCGGCACAGATGAAGAAAGGCTTGAAGACTTACACAATGCATTTTTAGATAAGGAAATAAATGCAATAATATGTGCTCGCGGCGGCTATGGGGCATTAAGACTTATTTCAAAAATCGATTATAACGTCATAAAAAATAATCCCAAAATTTTCTGCGGATATTCCGATATTACAATTCTAAACGCGATGTTTTTAAAACGGGCAAATCTTATATCTTTTTCCGGAGCAATGGCACAGAGTGATTTTGCCGATGAAAACATCAATGATTTTACGAAAAAAGAATTTTTTAAAAGTTTATCCGGAGAAAATAATCAAATCACCCCGGAAACTCCGATTGTCTATAATTCCGGAGATACCAAAGGAATACTGTTTGGCGGAAACCTTGCAACTATTACCTCGCTTTGCGGGGTTGATTTTATTCCTGATGAAAAATTCATATTTTTTGCAGAAGATTTA
>OHGK01000661.1_pt1 | contig 22307 bp, 25 predicted proteins | sample 1567671 | NCBI WGS metagenome assembly OHGK01 (sample SAMEA3879577, study PRJEB24766) | human gut metagenome | biome: human-associated habitat; feature: feces | place: USA | collected 1985/1987 | reverse complement strand
AGCTAACTCGCTTTGCTCAAACAAAGCTTGCCTCTGTAGATGTTTCATTAACATTGATTACTCGCTTTCGTTGAGGACTCAATTTTTATTGAATTTTAAGAAATATTTACACCAACTTGCAAATAAATATTCTCCATACTATAATAAAGTCAGCCGAAAGTTATAGGCTTTGGTATGCCTGTAATTTTTTAGTTACTACTTAATAAAAAAGGAGAAGAAAATGCCAAAATTAAAAACACACAAATCCGCTGCAAAACGTTACAAAGTAACAGCATCCGGAAAAATTATGAAAAGACAAGCAGGTATAGGCCACTTGCTCCAACACAAGTCATCATCTAGAAAACGCAGAATTTTCAAGATGGTTGGCGTTTCTGAGTCACACGTAGCATTGGTATCTAAAGAGTTACCATACAAGAAGTATTCAAGATAGGAGCATAAAAAATGAGAATTAAACGTGGTAATGCAGGTGTCAAAAGACACAAGAAAATATTAAAACTTGCTAAAGGCTTTATCGGCGCTAGAAGCAGAATTTTTAAAGTTGCTAATATTGCTGTAATGAAAGCTTTAAAATACGCTTACAGAGACAGACGTACTACAAAACGTAATATGAGAAGATTATGGATTGTAAGAATCAACGCAGCTGTAAGATCTCGCGGAATGAGCTACTCAAGATTCGTTAACGCTTGCAAAAAAGCAAACATCGTTGTAAACAGAAAAATGCTTGCTGATTTAGCAGTTAAAGATCCTGAAGCTTTTGATGTAATTTTCCAAACTATTGCAAAATAGGATTTGAAAGTAAAATACAATACATAAAACGGTGATAGAGAAATCTTTCACCGTTTTTGTTTATAACATTTTTATGTTAGGATAAAAATATGATAGAAAGATATTCAAGAAAAGAAATGGCAGAAATTTGGGATCTAAATTCCAAATTCAATTACTACCTAAAAGTAGAACTTGCAGTATGCGATACTTACGCAGAACTTGGTACAATCCCAAAAGAAGCTGCAAAAGAAATTAGAGAAAAGGCAGGATTTTCAATTGAGCGGATTGATGAAATAGAAAAAGAAGTCCGCCACGATGTTATCGCATTTTTAACCTGCGTAAATGAAAGTTTGGGCGATTTAGGGCGCTATGTTCACGTTGGAATGACAAGTTCCGATGTAATAGATACCGCATTTGCCCTGCAAATTCAAGACAGCGGAAAAATTATTGAATCTGACCTTACTAAAATCATTTCTACCTTGAAAAATCTTGCTTCAAAACATAAAAATACAATTTGTATCGGACGTTCTCACGGAATCCACGCGGAAATTATGACATTTGGGGCAAAGTTATGCTCTTGGATTGATATATTAGAACGGCAAAAAGATAATTTTACCCACGCGCTTGAACAAATACGCGTTGGGCAGATTTCAGGCCCTGTTGGAACATACAGTAATATTTCTACAGAAGTTGAAAGAATTACCTGTGCGAATTTAGGGTTAAAGCCGGCAAAAATTTCGACTCAGGTTATCGCAAGAGATTATCACGCATACTTTATGCAGTCTTTAGCTTTAATTGCAAGTGTTATTGAGCAATTTGCGATTGAGATAAGACATCTGCAAAGAACAGAAGTTCTGGAGCTTGAAGAAGGATTTGGCAAGGGGCAGAAAGGCTCTTCGGCTATGCCTCATAAGAAAAACCCTGTCTTGAGCGAAAATCTATGCGGTTTATCTCGTGTTGTGAGGGCAAACTCAATTGCTGCATTAGAAAATATTCCGTTATGGCACGAAAGAGATATTTCTCATTCATCAACTGAGCGCATCATTTTCCCTGACAGCCTGACTTTAGTTGATTTTATGCTGACAAGATTTAATGCCCTTATGGAAAACATTGTAGTCCATGAAGATAATATGCTGAAAAACACCGATAAATTCGGGGGGATAGTATTTTCTCAAAAAGTGTTACTATCACTGGTTTCAAAAGGATTATCCAGAGAAGATGCTTATGTAATAGTTCAAAGAAATGCCCTTGATGCATTCCAAAACCACGGGGATTTCAAAGCTAATTTGTTAAAAGACATAGAGGTTACAAATCTTTTAACTAATGATGAAATTGAACAAATTTTTGATAAGCAGGCATTTTTACAAAATATCAACGAAATTTACTCAAGATTTGGAATTTAGCAGCAATAGGACTTTATCCCTCAATAAAATCTGCAAGAATTACATTACTCACAAGGATTCCCTGCAGGGTAAACGCGTAACCGTTTTCGGTCTTTTTTAAAAGCTTTAAACCTTCGTATTTTTTCAAAATGTCATTGTATTTTTCAAGAAAATCAATTCCATATTTTAAATTTACTCCCTGAATATCAATCCCTTTCATTCGTCTTAACCCGAGGAAAATTTCTTCTTCAAGCTGTTCTTGTTTTGAAAGCAGCCGGGTTTCCTTATGCTCCAGCGGGTTATTTATATAACTTTCAAGCGTTTCAGTGTTACCATATCGCACCCCGTTTCTATATCCGTGTGCTGCCACACCAAAACCGTAATACTCCTCATTATTCCAGTAGTTTAAATTATGGCGAGAATTAAACCCGGGCAGCGAAAAATTACTGACCTCGTAATGTTCAAACCCTGAATTTTGCAGCAATTCAACCGCTCCAATGTACATATCAGCCTGAGTGTCGTCATCTGGAAGGTTTTCAGGCAAATTATTATAAAAATAACACCCATCTTCAAGTTTTAACCCATAGAGCGAAACATGCTGAACTCCTAAACCCACAGCCTTTTTTAAATCATTATAGAAGCTATCAGGTGTCTGATTTGGCAAGCCGTATATAAAATCCAGACTGATATTTTTAAACCCCGCTTTTTGAATTGTTTTAACAGCACTGACAACATCTATTGAAGTATGGCGTCTGTTAATTTGTTTCAAAATACTATCATCAAACGTCTGACAACCAAGACTCACACGATTTACCCCTAAATCATAAAGTGAGCGCATATAATCATAACTCACACCTTCAGGGTTTAATTCTGTTGTAACCTCAGCCTCACTAGACAGGGAAAATTTTGAAATTATATTTCTAAACTCGAAAGGCTCCAGTAACGATGGAGTGCCACCACCAAAATACAATGTATTCAAAGGTTCATTTTGGTAAACGTTTTGAATTTCATTATAAAGCGCTTTTAGATAATCTTGTTTTAGCTCTAATCGGTTAAAAGATACAAATGAGCAATAATGACACTTTGATTTGCAAAACGGAATATGTATATACGCACTTTTTACCATAGGAGTATTATATTATAAAAATAGCAAGCAAAATGTGTTTATGTTAGTATTTTATTTATGGATATCACATTAAAAAGCAATATTACCCTTGAATTTGATAAAGTAAAAGATGAACTTGCCAAATATGCAAAATTTGAGCAAAGCAGAACATTGTGCCTGCGCATAAAACCCTGCAGCAATCCAAATCAGATAAAAAAACAAATCGAATTAACAAGAGAAGCCAAAAAGATTTTGGATTATGCTAAAGATACCCCGACAGAATTTATCGCAGATATCGCAAAAATAAAAAATAACGCTGCAATATCTTACCTTATGGAAGAAGAATTAAACGATATTGCTAAAACAATGAAGTCTTCAAGACTTTTAAAAAGATTTATTGTCGAAAATTCAGATGAAGATTTTTTAATCAAAGATTTTGCAGAAAAACTCGTATCGGACAAAGATCTTGAAGACAAAATTTTTGAAACCTTTGATGAAAATTTAAGAATAAGACAAAATGCAACCCCTGAGCTGAAAGGTCTGTATTCATCATTAAAAGACACCGAACAAAATATTCGGGATCAAATAAGTTCGTTATTAAACAATCCAAATTTTTCAAAATATCTACAAGAAAATATTTATACCCAGCGCGATGGCAGAATAGTTTTTCAGGTAATGGCATCAAATAAGACAAAGGTCCCGGGGATTGTACATGACGTATCATCTTCAGCCAAAACCTTCTATATTGAACCTGCACAGCTTGTTCCGCTAAACAACAAGGTTAGAGAAGTTAAATCAAAGATTCACGCAGAATGTATAAGGATTTTGGTTTCTTTGACAAATTTGATTAAAGAGCACATGCCTCAACTAGAAATCTGCGAAAAGGTGATGTCTGAAATCGATTTTCATTTTGCAAAAGCTAGATATGCAGTAAAACTTCAAGCGGTAGAACCTGAAATCAATTCAAATGAAAAATATATATATTTTGAAAACATGAAACACCCGCTGTTAATGCAGGTTTGCGAAGATGTTATTGCAAATAATTTTGAAATTGGTAAAGATTACAAATCCGTTATCGTAACAGGCTCAAACACCGGCGGAAAAACAGTTACCCTAAAAACAATAGGACTGTTTATACTTATGGCAGAAGCCGGAATGTTTCTGCCTTGTACCAATGCAAAACTTTACCCGTTCAAAAAGGTTTACGCAGATATTGGAGATTCACAAAGTATTTTACAAAGTTTATCAACTTTTTCATCACACATGACAAACATCATTGAAATCCTAAAACAAAGTGATGATGAAGATTTTGTATTACTGGATGAAATTTGTGCCGGCACAGACCCTGTGGAAGGTGCAGTACTGGCTCGCGGGATACTTGAAAAACTTGCACAAAAAAGCGTTACAAGTGTCATTACAACCCACTATGGAGAATTGAAAGCTCTTGAATATTCAAACAGCTTTTTCAAAAATGCCTCTGTTGAATTTAATACCGAAACACTCAAGCCGACCTATAAACTTTTAATAGGAATCCCGGGTTTAAGTAACGCTATTTCAATAGCCGCAAATTTAGGGCTGGATAAAGATATTGTAGATAAAGTTAAAACAACACTCATTACCCAAAAAGACCCGACAGTTGCTGTTGTTGAAAAGCTGCAGGAAACCCATCAGGAACTTTCCAAAAACCTTGAAAAAGCACAAGAATTAAAAGAATCTTCTCTTGAAATAAAAAAAGAATATGAAGAAAATCTTAATCAAGTAAAAAAAGATAAAAAGAAAACCATAAAAAATATTAAATCTAAATTTGATATGGAAATGCTAGAAGCTCGCGGAGAAATCAAGCAAATTTTAGACGAATTAAGAAAAGAAAAATCTGAAAAAATAGCCCGCCGCGCATATTCCCGCCTTGCAAAACTTGAAGAAGGTTTCCGCAGAGAAATCGACAAGGTTTCAGATAAACAAAAATATCTTGAAATCGACTGGAGCAAAGTTGTCGTAGGAGATACTTTAATGCTCAAAAACCTTCATCAAAAAGTAACCGTTATAGCACTACCTGATAAAAATAACAGATTGTTTGTCGATATGGGGGCTATGAAAATGAAGGTTAAAAAAGATGAACTGGCAGTACTTGATGAAAATTACAAAGAGCCTAACAAGGTTAAAATCCCGGGAACTTCATTTAACAAGTTCGAACTAAGACGTTATGCAATGTCACAAACACTTGATTTAAGAGGATTCAGGGTAGAAGAGGCTCTTGATGAAGTGGAAAATTATCTTGATAAAGCAAGCCTTGCAAACCTTACACCGGTTTATATAATCCACGGGCATGGCACAGGAGCATTAAAACAAGCCGTAAGAGATTTTTTAAAGACATCACCTTACGTTGCAAAGTTCCGCCCGGGTGAAGACTCAGAAGGCGGAGACGGGGTTTGCGTAGTTGATATAAATTAATCTTTATTAAATTTTTAAAATATTATGCAAAAAATAATAAAGTTATGCTATTATATAAGCGTATAAGAACTGGAGTTATATATGGATATCTCAAAATTAAGAAAAGAAAATGAATTGGCAGATTTGTTCTGCTCACTGGCGGAAGTACCGTCACCATCGCTAAAAGAAGAAAAAGTAATTGAGTGGATTTGTGATTATTGTAAAAAGAACGAACTAAATTACGCGTTAGACACTTACAAAAACATCTATATTAATGTTAATGCGACAGATTCAACAAAAGATCCAATCCTGCTCTCATCGCATCTGGATGTTATAGGTGATGATTCGCCTGTTATACCTTACCTTGAAGGAGATTTAATTAAAGCAAAAAACAGGACTCTTGGAGCTGATGATAAAGCTGGCGTTGCTAATGCGCTTTATTTCGCAAAAGAACTAAATAAAAGAACAGACCTGAAACACGGCGGACTTGAAATACTATTCACCAGAGATGAAGAAAGTTCTATGACCGGAATTAAGAATGCTGATTTTTCAAAAATTAACTCAAAATATGTTTTGGTTCTAGATAGCGATTCACTTGGACAATGCCTTGTTTCCGGCGCAAGCTATGTTACTGTTGATTTAAGGGTAAGCGCACCAAAAGGCGGTCATTCTGGAAATGATATCGCAGATCCTGAAAGAGAAAATGCTGCAAAACTCATTGCCGATATTATCTCAGAATTACCACAGGGCGTATATTACGGCGAAAAGAACCAAGTTATAACATCATGCAATATCGGTGGAATTTGCGCCGGTGATGTTAATGTAACAAACGTTATAAATACAGAGGCTCATGCGACTTATTCAATCAGAAGTTCAAGAAAAGATAAAGAAATTGAACTTATGGATATGATGAAAGATGCGGTTAAATCGTTCAATGAAGAATACGAAGGAATTGCTAAGGCTGAAATAGAATTCACAGAAAAAATGCCTATGTTTGAAAAAAACGAAGATGAATACCTTCCGATTTTATTTGAAACAGCAGCAAAAAGTATCGGGGTAGAACCTGAAATTTCATCATTCCATGCAGGTGCAGAAACTCACGTTTACGCTAACAAAACAAACGCTAAAGGTGAAAAATTCTCTCCATATTTAATCGGACTTGCAACTGTTTGCAATATGCACTCAGCAAGAGAATATGTGGATTATAAAACAATGCTTGAAGGTCAGGAATTATTAAAAGCTTTCTTTGAGGCTTATAATAAATAAATTATGACAAACTGCATAAAACTGAACCTTGCAAGAAATTGTTTGAAATATCTTATTAGAAAATACGGGATAAGAGAAATCTTTATCCCGTATTATACTTGCGAAACGGTTTGGCAGGCAGCACGCGAACAAAATTGCAAAGTTAAATTTTATCACATAAATAAAAACTTTATGCCTTCCGACGAAACTATATTCTCCCCTGAAGATTTTATACTTTACATAAATTATTTCGGGCTTTTTGAACAAAATTGCAATGAATTATCAAAAAGGTACAAAAATCTTATAATTGATAATACGCATGGATTTTACGCAAAACATTGCGGGCTGGCAAGTTTTAATTCACTGCGTAAATTTTTCCCACTGACTTGCGGCGCGTTTCTTTTTACCAATCAAGCCCAGGATTTAAATTTGCCGACAGATACCTTGAATTTAGAAATTGCCACAATCCAAGATAAGTACGAACAATTTGTGCAAAATGAACTGAAGCTTAACCGGCAAAAAGAAATAAAGCTTATTAATCCTCAGGTTTTAACAGAATTTGAACAAATTGATTTTGAAAAGGATAAAAAAACAAGAATTGAGCTATATCAAAAATATTCGCAAAAACTAGATAAATATAACAAGCTGAAAATAAAACTGTCACAAGGCTCAATACCATACTGCTATCCGTTTTCTCCAGCCGATGAAAAAGTAAAAAATCTAATAATAAACAACAAACTTATCTTATTACATCTTTGGAAAAACTTTCCAAACAATACGCCTGAAAGCAAATTTTTAAATGACATAACCGCACTACCTTTAAATGATATAAATTACTCAGAAAAAATAATCTCTGTTTTTGAATAAAAAAAAGAAGCCCGAAAGCCTCTGTAAAGTAACATAATTGGGAATTTATATATTGTTTTATTCAAATACAATTTTACTGACTTTTTCTATTGCATTTCTAAAAGCTCTTAAATGCTCTATAACATATTGAACTTCCTCTTCTGAAAAAATTTGCTGGATTTTTTCAGCTGCAGGACGAAACTTTCCAGTAAGCTCATCATAAAGTTTATGCCCTGCCTCAGTAACCTCTGAAACTTTTATTAATTTACCATTCTTCTCATAAATATGACGCTCAATAAACCCTTTTTCTTCCAATGACATCAAAAACCTGCCTGTATGAGCTTTCCCTTTAAGTATAAGCCTTGCTAACTCAGCCTGAGATAACCCGGGCTTTGCAATCAAAGTATCAAGAACAACAAGCTCATCAATCGTCAATTCATCAGTAAATGATTCAAGCATAATTTTTGTATTTTCATGACAAATCCTTGCCGTTAACTCAACCTCATAAGGGAAACTATCTATATAATTTTTCTTTTGCATTTTATTCTCCATGCCATTGAATGTTCTAATACTAGAATTATCATTGCATAGATTTATCTACTTGTCAAGTGAAAAATTATATTAGCAAAATTTATATTTAGAGGTTTTAAAATAGAAGTAGGAATTCCAGGAGGAAAAATGCAAGTAAATAAATGTGATAATCAAACAAATTTCGGGGCAATATTCAATCTAAAAAAAACTCCGGATAAGATTTCCCAAATAGTTATTGATGCTGTCGCAGAGTCAACGGTTCCAGCCGAGGCAGAAAAAATTGCCAAAAAGTTTCAAATTGGCGGCGGCTCATTATATGTGTATGTTCCGGACGAAAACATGCAAAAATTATTTAACAAATTAAAATATGTAAATCAAGAAGCAACTATTACGCACCTGACAAGAGTTGACTAAATTGGTTTAGATATTGCCGGTTGAACTGTTTCTGTCATCTTCAAGCTGTTTGATATCAATATTTGCGCTGTCTTCATCTGTGTAGTTATTGATTGCAGGAACATCAATTTCGACATTGACATCAGCATCAACCATTTCAATATCAGCTTTATCAAACTCTTTTGTCTTACCATCTTCCATTTTGACAGCAACTTTTCCGCTCATAAACTGTAAATAACAAACTTTACCAAGCCCTTCTGTAGTCATTACAGAAGACCCGATTGGCGGCATACCTTTTGCAGCATCAATATAATTTGAATATTCATAAGTCAAGCAGCACAATAGACGCCCGCATGTACCTGAAATTTTTCCGGGAGCAATCGGCATCCCCTGATCTTTTGCTAATTTAACGTTTATTGTTGCAAATTTCCTTAAAAAACTTGAACAGCAGAACGGCTGCCCGCAGATGCCAACACCTTCTAAAATCGAGGTTTCATCACGAACCCCGATATGACGAAGATCGATTCTAACTCTTGTAAAGGTTTGGGTCAAATCTTTCAATAAAGCTCTAAAATCAACCCTCTCAGGAGCTGTATAATAGAATGTAATCTTACGCCTGTCAAAAGTTATACGGCATTGAACAAGATTCATCATAAGTTTATGCTGCTTAACAAGTGCCTGACATTTGAAAAATGCTTCAACTTCTTCTTTTTTTATATCTTCAAGAGTCTGTAAATCCCTCTGGGTCAATACCCTGATAAAGTTCAACGGCTCAGGTTTGAATTTAGCATTGTCCCAAATTTTTTGAATTTGAGAATTTACCAAAAAAGCTTTCAAAGCCTCTTCCCCCTTTTCAGTGCGGACAAGCACCATCTGACCGTCTTCAAGCTTAACATTTTCTGGCAAATTCAACGGATAAAATGTATTTTTCAAATATCTTACTGCAAATTTCATTATACGTATCTTTCTTCTTCTTTCAATTTTCGATTCATCAATTTAGATAATAGTTCTTCCGGCGTAATATCAGTGTAAACAGCCTCGTATATCGCACTTGATACAGGAACTTCAATACCCAGCTTCTGCGCTAACTCACATATTGCCTTTGAAGTTTTTACCCCTTCTGCAACTGAGCCCAGTTCAGATAAAATATCATTGATTTTTTTACCTTTTGCAAGCATTGAACCAACTGTATAATTCCTTGACATAGGAGAAGAACAAGTTGCAATCAAGTCACCCATGCCGGAAAGTCCGTATAAGGTAGACGGGTTGGCTCCAAGCTGAATGCTAACCCTTACAACTTCTGCCATTCCTCGTGTAAGCAGCGCACCTGAGCAGTTATCCCCAAGCCCCATTGTATGTGCAAAACCTGAAGCAATAGCAATTACGTTTTTCAAACTACCGCCAAGCTCTACCCCGATTACATCGGTATTTGTATATAATCTGAAGCGATTAGGAACATTACAAGCTTTTTGAACTCTTTGCGCTGTCTCAATATCTTCACAAGCGACACAGGCAGCAGTCGGCTTGCCCTGCAAAACTTCTTTTGCCAATGTAGGACCTGAGAGAATTGCCAATTTTTGTTCAGGCAAAACATCTTTTATAACCTCTGACATTCGCATCAAAGAAGGAAGCTCAATCCCTTTTGAAGCATTTACCAAAATCTGTTCTGATTTGATTCCTGCTTTTTTAAGGTTTTCACAAACATCACGGGTTCCTGAGGTTGCAACTACAGATAATATAATATCAGCATCTTTTATTGCAGAAGATAAATCAGATGTTATTTCAACTTTTTTGTCAAGCTGAACTTCTAAAGGTTTTGAACAGTGTTTATTTTCGATTAAATCGGCAGATAAATCCTGACTTCTGCCCCAAACAGTAATATCTTCAAAGTTATCAGTTAAAAGCCATGCCAAAGTTAACCCCCAGCAGCCTGCTCCAAGAACCGTTAATTTCATTATCTATCTTCCTCCTCTTATAATCTTTTATACAGCAGTTTCTTCAGGTGCAATAATGCGTCTTAAAACCCCGCCGTGTCTTTTTAATTCCAATCTTGCACCATCAGCATCTGTCTTCATTTTTATCATAACAATTGATGTTTTAATTTCCCAATCAGATTTTAATAGTGCAGCTAAAGCCTCACTATGAGAAACTTCTGCAATTTGAGAAACTATTCTGATTGCACGATCTTTTAACTTTTCATTAACAGCTTTCAAATCAATCATAAAGTTTTCATAGGTTTTGCCGATTTTAATCATAGCACCTGTTGAAAGCATATTTAAAATCATTTTTTGAGCAGTACCGGCTTTTAATCTGCTGGAACCTGCAATAACTTCAGGACCCACTTCGGCACAAATTACATGTCCGGCTTCTTGAGCGATCATCCCTCTTGAGTTACAAGTAACCCCGATTGTAGCTGCCCCAACTTCATCAGCCTGCTCCAGAACTCCTAATAAATATTTAGGATTTCCGCTTGCTGAAATTACAACACAAATATCTTTATCTGTAAGAATTTTAGCATCTTCTTTTCCAACCTCAAAACTATCTTCAGCCCCTTCTACAGCATTTAAAATAGCACCGTGTCCACCTGCAATAATCCCTTGAACCATAGACGCATCAACACTAAATGTCGGAGGGCATTCTGAAGCATCTAAAATACCAAGCCTGCCTGATGTTCCGGCACCGAAATAAAACAATCTGCCGCCTTTTAAAAATGCTTTAGCAATCATATCAATTGCAACTGCAATATTTGGAGCCTCATCACCAACAACTTTTGCCACAATTTGGTCTTCTTCGTTCATTTTACGAACCATGTCAATCGTAGATAAAAGATCAATGTCTTTTGTGTTCTCATTCCTGTACTCGGTAATTGCTTCTGTCATATCCAACTCCTTTCAAAATACGAAAAAAATATCCGTTTTCGAACTACACTAATTTAACCAAATTTGCCATTTCAATAGCTGTTTTAGCAGCATCTGCCCCTTTATTACCGGCTTTTGTACCGGCTCTTTCTATAGCCTGTTCAATATTATCAGTTGTTAAAACCCCAAATATAACAGGAACACCTGTTTGCAGACTTACCTGCGCAACACCTTTTGACACTTCAGCAGAAACATAATCAAAATGCGGGGTAGAGCCTTTTATTACAGCTCCCAGCGTAATAACTGCATCATATTTATTTGACTTTGCACACTTTTGAGCAATCACAGGAATTTCAAACGCACCCGGAACCTTAACTATATCAATATTATCAGAACTTACACCATGACGTTTCAATTCATCAATAGCGCCTGCCAATAATTTTGACCCGATAAAATCATTAAATCTTGATATAATTATACAAAACTTTTCATCACTTGTTGTAGTTAACTGTCCTTCATACGTTTTCATTCTACCTACTCCTTAAAAATATCCTTTTATATATAAATTTTACACTATAAAGGGTTATTTTACAATAACAGCGCCGAAAATCTTATAAAAAATATATAAAGCAACAAGGATAAGTAATACCCCGCTGACTTTCATAATAATTTCAGAGATTTTATAAAAGTTTTGACCGGACTTGATTTTAGAAGTCAAGAATCCTGCAATAATAAGAATCAGCCCCTGTCCTATTGAAAACAAAAACAGCATTATTACGGAATAACTAATTTTACCGGACATTGAAGAAAATGCCATAATACTTGCTAAAATTGGTGTAGAACACGGGGTTCCGATAAGAGCAAAAACAGCCCCCAAAATCAGCGGGTACAAGAAATCATTATTAACCTTATTCTGCGGAATTTCCTTAACCATTACAGGAAGTTCAAACTCAATAACACCAAGAATTTTCAATCCCATAATCATAATAATTGAAGCTACAATTAACGCAAAATAAGGGTTACCGATAAAAACCTTACCTGTAATAGCGCAGATTCCGCCAATAATAGAAAATACAATACCTGTACCGATTACAAATATAATCATCTGTAATAAAGTTTTGGCAGGTTTTGCCTCGGAATATCCGCCGATATACCCAATAATTAAAGGCAGCATAGATAACGAGCACGGAGAAATTGATGAAATTAAACCACCTAAAAAAGATGCCCCGAATAATATTAAAATTCCGGTCTGGTCATTAAATAATTGAGTTAAATTTTCCATTAATGCAGCCCTTTAATACACTGTTCCATCTCTTCTTTCGGTAAAGAAGATTCAATTCTTTTATACTGAGTTCCGTCAGAATTTAACAAAATTAAAGTCGGAACAAGTTTTACATTATATTTTTTTATTAACGCATTTTTCATATCATCGCGGCTGTCTACAATAATTTCTGTATAAGCAACTTTGTCTTGGTATGCCGGCATAATTTCTTTCAAAACCTTTTCAACCTCTTGGCACTCAAGGCACATTGTGGAAGAAAATTTTATAATCTGCGGCTTACCCTTAGCAACCGCAACAGCAGACGTATCTTTATTAAAAGTTAAGCCGAAAAACGCAACTAACGGCAAAACCAATATAGTTAAAATTGTTATAAGTGATTTCTTATTCATATATATCTCCTTCTTATTTACTTATACCATATTATTACAAATAAGCAGAAATATTTACAATATACAACCGGGGAGATATTTGAACCAAATTTATTGTAAGGAAAAATGTAGCTTTACACATTCAAAGAATACCAAAACCCACATATCTGTTCAGCTTTAAGATTTGTCAAGTCCGTATTAATACGTACGTATAAATACGGACTATTCAAATTAAAAATCAGAACTATAATGAAAATTATACAAAACATTCAAAAGGGGGTGGACCTAAGACCATACTCAAATAATAAATTAGTAATAACATACTTATGTTCCACAATACAGTAGAGCAGAAATCCGGGAGCTATAATCGGATATAATACTGACGAAAATTTTTCAAACTTGTTCAGTGGCTTATTTATAAAAATTTTAACAGTCGATAACGTGGCAATTATTACAAGCAGAAAATATAACAAAAGTATTGCAACATACAAAAAAAGGAAAACAAAATCCCCTAGCCACTCCGGCGTAAAAGACAGAGTAAAAGAAACAAATATTACAAAGAAAAGCCAAAGCCAGACATTAAAAGCTACAATAATATAAACACACTGACACGCAAAATAAAAGACTATAAGGCATTTTTTTAAAAATACAGATTCCATAAAATATAGTATACAACAAAAAAACATAACAGGAGGAAATATGAAAAACAGTTACAATTATGAAGAGTTATTATCTTTTTGCAATGGTGCTCACTTAAACAAAGACATCATCGGTTGGCAAACACTACACGAATTTGAAAACTCATCTAACAACAAAGATTTTGATGCAAAAGTATACAAAAAAGGCAATCGCATAGTAATATCTTTCGCCGGCAGTAAGATGAATTCAAACAACGATTTGAGAAATGACCTTAACATAATGTATAGACCTAATGTAATACCTGCTCAATATGGAAATGCAGAAAGATTATACAACAAAGTAAAGACAAAATATCCTAATGCTCAAATAGAATCTATGGGCTACTCTTTAGGTGCATCTTTATCAAATTTATTATCTCACCGTACAGGTATTAAATCAACAGTATTAGCACCTATCGGGAGTAAAAACATTGCCAAAATATACCCCCAGTATTTTAAATATGGAGATGAAAATATCACAACATTTGGCAGAATCGGAGACCCTTTGTTTATGAGGAATATAAACAAACAATCAGGCAACATTATTATATTACCGGATTTAAAACAAAAAAAATTCGGGATACCGATCAATATAAAAAATCATGATTTAGCTACCTACCAAACACAACACATCCATAACTCAACATATTTCCACACTGGTAAACCTACAGGATTTGCAGCACCTGTCACATTTTCAGATCACATCTTCACTCCGCAGGAAATCGGAGCCATGACACCAAAAGAATTCAAGCAAAACGAATCGGTTATTATGCGGCAAATGCAAAACGGACAGATACAAAACCTCAGACCTACAATAAATTTAACAGGTTTTCAAAACCCGCTTAACAAAAGCAAACAAATTTTCTCAAGAGAAGACATTGGAGCAATGACTGTCGATGAATATTCAAGAAACGAGAAGGTAATCAATGCCCAAATGAACAGTATAGGAATTCCGGCAAACCAAGAACTGAGAATTGCTGCCGTCAGCGGAGATGTTATTTATGTTGAGCCCTACGTTCGCTCTGACGGAACACCCGTTAAAGGGTATTATAGATCTAGATAAAACAAAATAAAACCGGAGTTCATAAAATAAACTCCGGGGTTTTAATACTTAGAATTCAAATTCAAGTTTGCTCATTTTCTCATAATCTTCAACGGAGACAGTATTTGGAGCTTTAGATTTTGCCTCCAAACCTCGCTTTAACAAATCCGGTTGCTTTTTTATAAGTTTATCTTCTGCAAGTGCTATATCTCTGCCTTTTTGTTGCGCAATCAATGAAATTGCACTTTCTGACGGTGAGCCGTCTTTATTCATAGCCTTTTGGATATCATAACTTGCCCATTCTTCAGGTAAATCTTCAATTTTAGCATAATCTCTATCGGTTCCGATTCGTTTATCAACTTCATTTTCCAAAATATTTATTACATAATCCTTTTGTGATTCAAAATGGTTTGGAATGACAATCTTGTCACCAATAATTTCTTCAGGATCTCTGTTTTCATTTTTTGAAAACAACTTTGCAGCTTCGTGAAGATGTCCGATTTCCATTGCTAAAAATTCTTCCCATACAGATTTAAGCATTTTATCGGTTTCATCAATATAGCAGGTATAATAATTACAAACCTCCATAAATTCATGAAGCAGTAATTTTTCATATAAAGATTCTGTCGGATCTGCAAGTGATTCGTACATATTAACATGTTCTTCTTCAACATCTTTAATTTCTGCATAAGTGCATCTTAAAGTTTCATTTCCATAATGCATGCCATGTTCAGCATAGTAATTATGGGTTTGTTGTTCTGCAGCAACAAGAGTCAGGATATTAACCTTTGTTTGCGGTGCAGCTGTATCCTTGTCATAAGATTTGCGAAGCCTTAGAACATTACAATTATGATGATTTTGCGTAGGACGCCCGATTAGTACATCTGTCTTTGCCTGCACAATTTCATTCGGGTTAATTCCATGTTCCATATACGCCCATTGACTGTAACGGTACAAATGATCAAAATCTTCAAGCAAACCGAAATTGAAAGTTTCACGCACATAATCATCAGGTTCATTTTGCGCAAGCCACGCAGTTAAATCTACTGCCACCTGCTCATAAGCAAGAGTTGTTTCAAGCACAGATTGATCAGATGGAGCCATCCAGTTAACAGTTGTCTGCTGAGCATCTTCAAACTTTTTTGTTATCGCAAGAAATTCCCGAACTTCATCATCTGCACTAAATCTTGAAAATGCATGTTTAAAATTCCAAGCTTCTACCTCAATCCCGTTCATAAGAATTTGGCGGGTCCTGCTATAACAATCCGCTTCACATTTATTAAATTTTCTTTTTGCAATATCTTTCCATGTCCTTAATTGATTATTCAAAGGGATTCCTTTTTCTTTTAGAGGATTAAATGACATAGTATCTCCTTTCTTTATTCCTTTTTAATTTATAAACAATAAGAGATTTTTCAATCAGGAACTACGGCTAGCTTGAAAAGTCATAACAAAGAAATACTATTTGTTATATTATCGAATGTAACAAATACTCAATAAAATAACAAAGTTTTTATTTATGTGTTTTATACTCAATAGAGAACTAGAAAATAATATAAAATTATGAGAATACAAAGTGTAAATATAAATCAACGAATGGCGAATTCTCTGGAAAGATTTTCCTCACAGGGCGGAGAAAAAATAGCTAATTATATTAATGCAGGCGGTAAATTTGCAATTGCACCGCTGATGATTTTATACAACCCTTTTTCAAAAGAATCAAAAGAAAATAAAAAATGGGCAGCAATTAAACAACCGGTAGAAGCCGTTGTAACAATTGCAGCACAACTTGCAGCGATTGGCATGCTATTTAAAGGAATAGATAAATTAGCCGCAAAAGGCAAAATAAAATTCGGACTTGTTGAAGAAGCAAAAAAATCAGGAATAATACCTAAACAGATTTTGGATGATGCGGGTGGAGATAAAGAAAAAGCTATAAAAGAATTATACAAAAGCTGCTTAGATATATTCAAAGACAGAGTTGGAACTGTTTTAACAATCGCATTATATGTTCCGATTTTAGCCTTGTCCAATAAGATATTCCCGAAAGTTGCAGATATGCTGGTAAAGGATAACGACAATGAATAACATAATAAATCCTATTACTAATTCAAGAATTTTTAACAATCATTTAAAACGAGTGATAAATGATGATGCATTTGCAGCTAAAACAATTGTTGTCTGCTCAGTAATGAAAGATGTTTTCGCATATAGTGTCAGATATAAAACAACAATGGACAATGAAAAAATTCCTGAAAAACGCAGACCATTTGTTGCCGCAATGGATATGGCATCCGGGATAGTAACATCAGTTGCCCAAATCGTTGTAGGGTTTGCTATCGCCAGTCCAAAAGTCCAGAACAAACTTTGGAATGCTTTATTTAAAGATGCGCAGTTTAAAAATATCGGATTAGCAAAGAAAAGCTTTGCAACCATTTTAGCACTTGTCGGCTCAGGAGTAATAACTGAAAGAGTTTTAGTTCCGTTGATTGCGACCCCTCTTGCATCACATTTTGAAAAGAAATATTTTAAAAAGAATGAAGAAGGAAAAACTCAATATCCGTTCAGTAGTTACCTTCACCTAAGCAAAAAATCACCTAAAATCAACAAATTTATAGAAGTTGCAGATGCAAAATACTAAACATTAGTTTTTAATTCTTTTTTCCAAGTATAAAGGAAATAAATTGACAGAACAAAATAAGTTCCCCACATCAAAATTGTTGCAAAACAGTTTGAGCCGTTTAAATATGCTTCAATCCACATAATCATGGATAAACCGTTAACAATAAACCACACATACCACTGTTCAATACAGCGTTTGACGGTCAAAATTAGTCCAAAAACAGATAATACAGAAGTTATGGAATCAATAAACGGACTTTGGTCATTAAGTTTACACAAAATGATATAACCGATTATTGAAAACATCACCGCAAGCGCAAAATATATTTTTCGTTCCTTAAACGTTAACTGAGTTTTTTCAATCTCCTGAGAATCTTTTTTTAAATGCTGTTTCCATTTAAAAATTCCAAGAACCTGCATTGGAAAGTAATACAACAAATAAAGCGCAAGATTTCCAAAAAGATTATTCTTGAAAGAAATAAACGCATAACATAAAGTTCCGCAAAGTCCGAAAAAATAACAAGAAATTTTACCCTTTCCCGCTAATATTGAATAACTTATACCACAAATCGCAGAAACTAATGCAACCTTATTATCTTTCATATAAATAGAAATTAGAATAATTAATAGGATACCAAGCGGAAAAAATATTCGCTCAAACTTCCCCCAGCCGCTTAATTCTTTTTTTATAAACTCATTAATTCTCATCACAGCTATTTTATCTTAAAAATTTTTAATTGAAAAGTGAGAATTTAAACAGCAATGCCACTTTACTTTTAAGCTTGTGTGATGTCTACTAATATAAGGTAGTCAAAATGTCAATACAAAAAATAGCACAATCTTCATATACAACAAGATTTTTAAAAAATAAAACAGTACTAAAAGGTCTTGAAAAAATATCAGAACACGCAACCTCGTTTTCTGCCGGAACCTCACTACTGATGTCTTTAACCGTCAGACCTCTTGCTATCCGCTCAACTCCTGACGTTGAAAAAGAAAACAAACAATATGCAATGTCCAATTCTATATGTTCGGGAATAATAAAATTTGCAATGGTTGAAGCTGTAGCGCTGCCTATTGAAAATGCTGTTAAAAATATTGATAACAACCCCAAAATATTTTTAAACCAAACCACAATAAATAATCTTACAAACAATTCTAAAAAGCTTTCAAAATCAAGAAGCTACAAACTTATGACCCAAATATTAAAATTGAGTACAGGAGTTTTAACAGCAATACCAAAGTCAATTCTCACCCTTGCAATGATTCCTGTTTTGATGGATAAAGTATTTTTCAAAAAGAAAAACCCCGAACAAATAACGCAGGAATCACAAAACAACATCGCCAAAAGTCCAAATAAAGACCAAAGTTTTACAGGTAATTTTTCGCAAAAAGTTTCCAAAAAACTCGGCAAAATTATTGATAATAAAAAGTTCCAAAACTTTGCCATAAAATACCAACATAAGGATGAAGATATTGCAAAACATATGAGTGCGGGAACGGATATTTTACTAACCACCTCTTTTGCATACCAAACATCAAAAAGTGATAAAATCAAAGAAAACCGTAAAAAAGTTTTAATTTATAATAATGCAATCTCAACAGCAATAACAATTATTGGCGGATATGGAATAGATAAAATTATAAAAACAAAAACCGGCAAATTCATAGAAAATTTCAAAAAAATCAATGCCGGAGATCCAAAACTACACAAATACATTGAAGGAATAAATATATTACGTCCTGCATTGATTTTCGCAGGAATTTACTATGGAATACTACCTATATTTTCAACCTATATGTCTGAAAAAATAGATAAATACGTAGAAAAGCATACGGGTGAAGATTCCCTGTCAGAAATTGCAAAGTACATCAGCACAAGCCGATAAGGGGAATCGAACCCCTGACCTACTGATTACGAATCAGTTGCTCTACCATCTGAGCTATATCGGCTTATTTGTTTCAATTTTTAAACTTCAGCGCTTCCAATAAGTGTTAGAATTATAAATATTTTTATCGCAAAAATTAAACCCAGAACAACAAGTATGAACCATAGTTTAACCCAGTTTTGCTGAGATTCATTAAAACTTTCTATGCTATCCCATTTTTTAGACTGCCAAGCCCATTTGTTCCCGGCAAAACCAAACCATATAGAAATAGCCAAAGGTCCGATTACAGGAATTATACAGGCCACAAAATACAACAGAGTAATATATTTTTTGTGCATAATACCCCAGATCCAATTTAGAAGGAAGGCACCCCAGTTAAAGCGTTTTAATTCTTGTGGAAAATTTTCCTCATCCTGGCAAACCCATTCTCCGCAAAACTTGCATTTTTTAGCATCCGAAGGGATTTCAGCACTGCAAAAAGGACATAATTTATTCTCAAAATTCTCCATAGTAAAGCTCCTCGTACCTATCTACTTTTCCTTAATTCAATAATATACCCCAAACTAAGGGTTGTCAATATTAAAGCCCCAGAATATATTTGTTTAAATTCGCACTTTGATTAAGCATCGAATATATCGAATTTTGAGTTTGAGCTATTGTTTGATATTCATTTTTCATTGACTCAACTTCTGTTTTATAAGATTTAAGATCGGTATTTTTAGAATCTTGGGCTAACATTTGGGTAATTTTTTCAGAAAGAGTTCTCAAAATATCTTCCCCTTTTGCATTTTGAGGAATTACAATCCCTAATTTTTGTGCTATAAATTTTGCACGTGATAAAACCTCAGCTTCACTGGAGCAGGTATTTTTAGAATTACTCTCAGTTTGAGTTTTTTCTATTGCCTGCAATTTTTGCATTTTATTTTCGATAAGCAATTTAGCTTCGGCTTCTGATGTTACACCTGACGGATCAATTCCAAGCGCAATCAGACGTCTGCGGGTGACATCACTCAAGACCTGACCGCCTATAGTAAATTTACCTATATGAACAACATCATAGATCGACATTAAAATACACCTTTCGTTGTTGTTTTAATGATTTATATTAAAGAGTCAACTACTATATTTTTCGGATTTTATAAAAGGTTTCTTTAATAATTTAGAGATTATTTTTACATTCTGTTATGTTTTTTGTAGAATAGTCATGCGGTACTTTTTAAGAAGGAGAACACAATGAAAAAATCAATCAAAGACCTTGGTGATATCAAGGGCAAAAGAGCGTTAATCAGAGTTGACGTAAACGTTCCTCTTGACGCTGACAAAAACGTAACAGATGATACAAGAATCCAAGCAATTTTACCGACTGTAAATTTCTTGAAAGATAAAGGTGCTAAAATCATTTTAATGGCACACTTAGGCAGACCAAAAGGTGAATGGAATCCTGAATTTACATTGGAACCTGTAGCTAAATATATGTCAAAAGTCTTGGGTGAAGATGTATTATTCGTAAAATCTCCTGTTGGTGAAGGTGCTGATAAAGAATTAGAAGCATTAAAAGACGGTCAGGTTGCGTTATTAGAAAATATCAGATACTATAAAGCTGAAGAAGCTAAAGATGATGATATGACTTTTGCAGAAAAACTTGCTAAATTAGGTGATTTCTATGTAAACGATGCATTTGGTACAGCACACAGAGCACACTGCTCAAACGTTGGTGTAGCTGCACTTGTTGATACAGCTGTTGTTGGATATCTGATGCAGAAGGAAATCGATTTCCTCGGAAATGCAGTTGAGAATCCTGTAAGACCTTTCGTTGCTATCCTTGGTGGTGCAAAGGTTGCTGATAAGCTGAACGTTATCTCTAACCTTCTTGAGAAGTGCGATACACTCATCATCGGTGGTGGTATGGCTTACACATTCCTCAAGGCTAAGGGATATGAGATCGGTAAGTCACTTGTTGACGAGACAAAGCTTGACTACTGTAAGGAAATGATGGAGAAGGCTGAGAAGCTTGGCAAGAAGCTTCTGCTTCCAGTAGACTCTGTTATGATCGACGATTTCCCTAACCCAATTGACGATCCTACAATCGCTACAACTATCTGCGATGCAGACAAGATGGATGCATCTAAGGAAGGCTGCGATATCGGACCTAAGACAATCGAGCTTTACTCAGAGGCTGTTAAGACAGCTAAGACAGTTGTATGGAACGGACCTATGGGTGTATTCGAGAACCCGGTTCTTGCAACAGGTACAAAGGCAGTTGCAGCAGCACTTGCTGAGACAGACGCTACAACAATCATCGGTGGTGGTGATTCTGCAGCAGCTGTTAACCAGCTTGGATATGGTGACAAGATGACACATATCTCTACAGGTGGTGGAGCTTCTCTTGAATTCTTAGAGGGTAAAGAATTACCAGGCGTTGCAGCTGCAAACGATAAATAGACGTGATTCCAGCGGATTGAGAATAAGTAAGTAATCTTGTGCGCATGCTTGCATGCATGCACATGATTGCTTACTTATTTGAAAGCGCAACGCGCGCGAGGAAACTCGTAGAGTTTTCGAGCATCCGTGTAATATTATACATTCATGAAAGAAGGAAAGATATAATGGCAAGAAAGAAAATCGTAGCCGGAAACTGGAAAATGAACATGACTCCAAGCGAAGCAGTTAAATTAGTAGAAACTCTGAAACCACTTGTACAGAACGATGAAGTAGACGTAGTATTCTGCGTACCTGCAATCGATATCATCCCGGTTGTAGAAGCTGCTAAGGGAACAAACATCCAGGTTGGTGCTGAGAACATGTACTTCGAAGAGAAAGGTGCATACACAGGAGAAATCTCCCCTGCAATGCTCGTAGATGCCGGAGTTAA
>OHGK01000654.1_pt1 | contig 22476 bp, 20 predicted proteins | sample 1567671 | NCBI WGS metagenome assembly OHGK01 (sample SAMEA3879577, study PRJEB24766) | human gut metagenome | biome: human-associated habitat; feature: feces | place: USA | collected 1985/1987 | reverse complement strand
TCAAATCTGAGAATTCATTATAAAACTGAACCAAAACTCTGTAAATGCTCCCATGTTTACTAACTGTATCTTTCTTCAAATTTACTTTTCATTCCTACATATATACGAAAAATACAAAAGCAAAATGTTTTTAAATTCTTGAACCAAATCACATTACATGTGATAATAACCTTCAAAAGGAGGTCTTTTATTTATGCCATTTCAAATAAAACAAAATACGCTCAATCTTTCTGTTCCTATTGAAAGATTAGCAGGTGCATATTATAGGATTCAGCGTACTAAGCAAAATATTTCTCTTTCTTGTTTGGCAAAAGAATTAAGAATGAACAAAGGATTTTTAAGTGATTTAGAAAATATTTGTAATAGTAAATTTTTAAATTTTAACTTTTTCGATAATAAAACCATATTTATTACAGGAGCAACTGGATTAATCGGCTTTAATATAGTGTCTTCTTTATTGCATTATAGTAAAAATAATAAAAATGCTCCTCAAATAATAGCATTGGTACGTAATATTGATAAAGCAAAAAAAATGTATTCTAATATTTATAATGCTAATTTAAGATTTTGCGTAAATGATATTATAAATAAAATTAATTATGATGGTAAAGTTGACTATATAATTCATACTGCAAGTGAAACATCTAGTAAGGTTTTTGTAGAGAATCCGGTTAAGACTATAAATACTTCTATTATTGGAACTAAAAATATACTAGATTTTGCAAAAGAGAAAGATATTAAAAGTATGGTATATTTATCAACGATGGAAATATATGGAGAAAATTTAAATGATGAAAAAATTAGTGAAAATAATTATTTTATTTTAGATAATTTGAAAGTTAGAAGTAGTTATCCAGAAAGTAAGAGAATGTGTGAAAATTTATGTATTGCATATCTATCGGAATATAATGTACCTGTAAAAATAGTTAGATTGACTCAAACTTTTGGCCCTGGTGTAACTTATGAAGATAAACGAGTTTTTGCAGAATTTGCTAGATGTGTTATAGAAAAGAAAGATATTGTTTTGCATACTATAGGTGAAACAAAAAGAAGTTATTTATACACAGCTGATGCTGTTACTGCTATATTTACAATTTTGTTATATGGTAAAAATGGTGAGGCTTATAATGCTGCAAATGAAAATACATATTGTTCAATTTATGAAATGGCTGAATTAGTTGCTAATAGCTTTAGTGAAAAGAATATAAAAGTAAAAATAGTTTGTGAAAATGTTAATAACTTTGGCTATGCACCTACGGTTAAACTCAATTTAGATACTTCAAAATTGCGAAGTTTAGGATGGAAACCTAAACTTCATTTAAAAGAGATGTACGATAGATTAATTACTTGTTTAGAAACAGAAATATTATGCAAATAAGAAAATACAAATTTATTCTAGAAGAACTTGTAAAACGCGATTTTAAAAAGAAATATAAACGAACTATTTTAGGAATGGCATGGAGCACGTTATCACCATTATTAATGCTTACCGTAATAGCCGTTATATTTGGCAATTTTTTTGGCAGAAGTATAGAGCATTATGTAATTTACCTTTTTAGTGGTCAGGTAATTTTTAATTATTTTGTTGAAGCTACAAATGAAGGCATGCTTGCATTAGTAAGTAATTCATCTATTTTTACTAAAATAAATGTACCGAAGTATTTGTTTTTGTTTTCTAAAAACGTATCGGCACTTATCAATTTTGGTATTATCTTACTTATTTATTTTTGTTTTGTTGCTTTTGAAGGTATTGCTTTTACCTGGAAATTTTTATTTTTAGTTTACCCAATAATCTGCCTGATACTTTTTAATTTAGGAATTGGTTTAATACTTTCAGCTTTATACATTTTCTTTAAAGATATTCAGTATCTGTACCGTTTATTTACCCAGGTAGTTATGTACGGCTCTGCAATTTTTTATAGCATAGATATTTTGCCGCAACATTTGCAAACATTATTTTATTGTAACCCAATTTTTGTATGCATAACATACTTCCGCAGTGTTGTTTTGCATAATACAGTGCCGGATTTATGGCTGCATCTGCTTTTGGCAGGTTATGCTTTGGTTTTATTTGGTATTGGCTGCTGGGTATATAAAAAGTATAACTACAAATTTTTATATTATGTTTAAGGTTAACTTATGAAAGAAATATTACAGGTTAAAAATGTATCAATAAAATATATTACAGGCGATTTTAAAAGCATAGGCTTAAAAGAATACGTTGTACGTAGGTTAAAAGGCAATTATACCGTTAAAGAATTTTGGGCAAATAGAAACATTACATTTAAATTAGAAGAAGGGGATATGCTTGGCATAATCGGTACTAACGGTGCAGGTAAATCAACACTTTTAAAAGCGGTATCCGGTATTATGCGTCCATCAGAAGGAAGTATTATCCGACATGGTACAATAGCAGCTCTTTTAGAACTTGGCAGTGGCTTTGACGGTGATTTAACGGTAAAAGAAAACGCCTATTTGCGAGGTGCGATGCTTGGTTATACCCGTAAATTTATGGATGAAACTTACGAGCAGATAATAGAGTTTGCTGAACTGAAAGAATTTGAGGACAGGCCATTTAAGCAGTTATCCAGTGGCATGAAATCACGTTTGGCGTTTTCAATAGCGTCGCTTGTGAAGCCTGATATTTTGATACTTGATGAAGTATTGAGTGTCGGTGACGGCGCATTCCGCAAAAAGAGTGAAGCAAAGATGAAAGAGATAATCAACAGCGGAGCAACAACGATATTAGTATCGCATTCGCTGAACCAGGTGCGGAGTATGTGCAGTAAAATACTATGGCTGCATAAGGGAAGGCAGATAACTTTTGGCAGTGATGTACAAAAGATTTGTGATGATTACCAAACTTTTTTAGACGGAAAGTTGAAAATATGAAGTTAAAAGCTTTATTGTTTATTTAATTTGAATAGGAATAACATGTACATCACACGCAATATTGAACAAACAATTAATAGAATATCAAGCCAGTTTAAGGTGCTGCTGCTTACCGGTGCGCGGCAGGTTGGCAAGACGACGTTGTTAAAGCATTTAGCACAAAACAGTAACCGTACTTACGTTACGCTTGATGACCTTGCCGTGCGCAGTTTGGCGTTAAGCGACCCGGCGCTGTTTTTACAGCGCTATACGCCGCCGCTATTAATTGACGAAATTCAATACGCGCCGCAGCTGTTAAGCTACATTAAAATGTATGCCGATAACGGAGCGAAGAACGGCGATATTTGGCTTACAGGCTCGCAGCGTTTGCCTTTAATGCAGGGCGTAACGGAAAGCCTTGCAGGCAGAGTCGGCATTATTGACTTGCAGGGCTTAAGCGCTAATGAAATTAACGGTACGGATAACACAGACCAATTCCTGCCGGAAGTAGAGCAACTTTTTAACCGCATGAATAACGCAAAAAAACAAAGCCTTAAAGAAATTTATAAACTTATCTGGCAGGGAAGTATGCCAGCCATGTATAATGGTGGTGAGCAGGATTGGCAAAGCTATTACGCCAGCTACGTACAAACCTTTTTACAGCGCGATGTAATGAAATTGCTGCAAATAAATGATGAAATGGTATTCTTCCGCTTTTTATGTGCCGCTGCGGGGCAGACAGGCAAAATGATAAACTACGCAGAACTTGCCAAAGCGGCGGAAATATCTGCACCGACGGCAAAGCAATGGATAAAGACATTAGAAGCTGCAGGAATAATTTATTTGTTGCAGCCCTTTATGCCGCCGGGAGCAAAGTATATAGTAAAAGCGCCGAAGCTGTACTTTTTTGATACCGGCCTTGCGGCATATTTAACGCGCTGGCTTAACGCCGATGCCTTGGAAGCAGGTGCGGCTAGCAGTGAATTTTTTGAAACGTGGGTTGTAACGGAAATCTACAAAAGTTATGCCAATAAAGGCATAGTTCCTCCATTGTACTACCTGCGCAATTTTAACGGCAAGGAGATAGAACTTATCATCTGGCAGAACGGCACGGCATACCCGGTGGCAATCAAAAAGAGCGCGTACCCTAATAAAGCCGTTAAAACCTTTGCGATACTGGAACCTGTCAGCGCTGACGCTAAAATACAAATCGGCGCAGGCGGCATAGTGTGCTTAATTGACGATTTATTACCGGCATCTGATAATTTATATTACATTCCCGCATGGGTGCTGTAATTTTATTTTTTATATTAGCATTGCGGAACCCAAAAAACTTGCAGGGCACTAATTTTAACTGAAATGTAAATATAACAAAGGGCTGCATGGCAGTCAACTTTCAAAAATTGCAATATTTAATAAAAATAACAGTTCAAAACACTTTTTGAACGTAGTGAATAAGTGCTTTGAACTGTTATGATACTAAATTTATTGCATAAAATTTTTGAGTTGGCAGTCAGGCAGCTCTTTTTATTTGTATTGATAAATTAAAAATAACCGGATGGCGGATATAATTTGCTGTTTGATAAATAAATGTTTTGACTGTCAGTTTGAATGATTATTAATTTGATGTTTTAGTTATAGTATGCCGTGTAATTCTAAATTTTTCATTCCTTCGGCAGCGTATAATTTTCAACGGCAGCAATAAAATCATTATCATCTGCGTGGGCGGTGCGCAGTGCTTTTAATGCAGCAAAATCTTTCAGCTCCTTGCCCCACATAAAAGCGTCGCGGTCATCGTAGCAGGCGGCAACTACTGGCGCTTTGGCGTCAACCGGTGTTTTGCCGTCAAGGTCGGTAAAAATAATATAGCAGTTATCAAAATCAAGCCCGTAAACGCTGATGTGTTCTTCTTCGGTAGGTGCGCTCCAACAGCCAAGCGCTTCAAATTCTTTTTGCAGTGACATAGTGTAACCACCTTTTAAACTTTATTTAATAATAGCATATAAAATTTTACGTTGTTTGTCCATAAAACTTGCAACAAAATCTGCAAAAAATTCTGCGATAGTGTATAATAGACAGGTAAAGCCGCAAAGGAGTTGACGGAGTATGAAAAAATATCAGCCCGGAGCAAATATGCAGGTGCTTTTTATTTGCCCCAAATGCGGCAGGCAGCTTGCATGGGCTTTGCCTGCGGCAGAAATGCAGTGCCCGAAATGCGGCACATGGGTAAATAATAAAAACCGCAAGGGCAGGGGGCATGATGTTTTTTTACCTCCCGGAAGCGACCAGACGGTACTGTTTTAAGTGAGTCGCCATTTAGTGCCGGGCTGAAAGCGAAGCTAATAAGTGTGCCAGCGAACTTATGCAGATTTTGCAATTTAATAATGAGCAAAATCTACGTTCCTTAATTGGCGTTTAAACCGGCGATTCAAATTAATAAATTTATTAACAAAAATTACAATATGAAAGAGGTATGAATTGTGAAGATTTTTATGGATACCGCCAATGTAGCGGAAATTGCAGAAATGGCAGCGCTGGGTGTTGTATACGGCGTTACCACTAACCCCAGCTTAATTGCCAAAAGCGGCAGAACCCAGGCAGAAGTTATTCCCGAAATTTGCAGCCTTGTTGACGGGCCTGTAAGCGCCGAAGTTATCAGCACCGACTGCGAAGGCATGGTTGCCGAAGCACGCAGGCTGATGAAAATTTCCGACAAGGTTGTTGTAAAAATTCCGTGCATTGCCGAAGGCTTAAAAGCCGTTAAAATTCTTGACAAAGAAGGCATTAAAACCAATGTAACTCTGGTGTTCAGCCTGCCGCAGGCACTTATGGCAGCGCGTGCCGGTGCAACCTATGTAAGCCCGTTTATAGGCCGTTTGGACGATATTGGCGAAAACGGCGTGGTACTGGTAGAAAACATGGTTAAGGTTTTCCGCCAGTACAATCTCGACACGCAGATTATTGCAGCCAGCATCCGCAATATGGAGCACGTTGAAAAAGTTATGCTCGCCGGTGCGGATATTGCAACCATTCCTACCAAGGTTTTAAAAGAGATGCTTCTGCATCCGCTTACCGATAAAGGCCTTGCCCAGTTCCTTGAGGATTACAAAAACAGCCTTAAATAAATTTATAAAGCGTTTAAACGGCGGCTTAACGGCTGCCGTTAATTTTTTATCTGCATAAGCAGGATTTTTTTGAAATGCATAGAATATAATTTAACGGAAAAAATCAACAGGTGAGGCGGTTAACCCCGCAATCTTAATAGGGAAGCCGGTGCAAATCCGGCGCAGTCCCGCTACTGTAATGGCGAGCTGTCTGCAAAATGTCACTGAAGCAATGCTTTGGGAAGGCGCAGCACGGCGATGAACCTGAGCCAGGAGACCTGCCTGTTACGAGTATCACAGCCTACGGGGGATAGGCGGGTATTTGCATATAGTTTTTGAAGTATATCCTCTTTGTTATAAAGGGGATTTTTTGTTTATAGAAAGGAGTTTTTGTATGCCGGCTAAAATTGTTTTGGTAACTGGCGGGGCACGTAGCGGCAAAAGCGAATTTGCCGAAAAATATGTGCTGCATTACGGCGCAAAATGCGCTTATATTGCTACCGCCGAAATTCTGGACGAAGAAATGGCTGAACGTGTACGTTTGCATAAAGCGCGCCGCCCCCGGACGCGCTGGATAAACTTTGAAGCCCCCTATAATGCGCACGATGTTTTGTGCGAAGCTGCGCAGGAAGCTGATGCAGTGTTGTTTGACTGCCTTACGCTTTACATGAGTAATTTATTGTACGGCAAAAACGCACCGCAGGGCACAACGGAAGAAAAAGCGCAGGTTGTTAAGGCAGAAATTGCCAAACTGATTGAAGCTGCTGAAGCAGGCGGCAAAATTACTGTGTTTGTAACAAACGAAGTTGGCGCGGGCATTGTGCCGGAAAATGCCATGGCACGCGAATACCGCGACATTGCAGGCTGGGTGAACCAGCAGGTGGCAGATGCCGCGGACAGCGTATTTTACTGCGTGGCAGGACAGGCAGTTGATATGAAGAAACTGGCTTTTAAATTTGAGGAGGAATAAAATGCAGGATATTATAGTTCCGCCGCTGAACGAAAAAGCGGCAGAAATTGTGCATAAAAACTGGCAGGCTGTGGATGAGGTTACGTATCAGCTTGGCAAAGTTGAAAAAATGGTTGAAAAATACGCCGCTATTTGCGGCACGCCTGATTTTGAAGGTAAAATAAAAAGCGCCATGCTTTTAATGTGCGGCGACCACGGCATTGCCAAATACGGCGTCAGCGCTTATCCGCAGGAAGTTACCATGCAGATGATTAACGGCTATATGCGCGGCACTGCTGGTGCCAACGTAATGGCGCGCCACGCCGGTGCGGATGTGTTTGTTGTTGACATGGGCACAACTTTTGATTTGAGCCACTTGCCGAAAGTGCGCAATGAAAAGGTTGCCTGGGGCACGGAAGATTTTACCAAAGGTCCGGCCATGACGCGTGAGCAGGCCGAAATGGCATTGGAACGCGGCATGAAAGTTGCCGGTGAGTGCATTGATAAAGGCTACAACATGCTGGTAACGGCAGAAATGGGCATCGGCAACACAACTTCCACCGCTGCTATCGTATCGGCATTTACAGGCCTTGCGCCGGAACTGACTGTTGGGCGCGGCACCGGCATTAACGATGAACGCATGAAGGTTAAACGCCAGGTTGTTGCAGACGGTTTGGCAGTAAACAAGCCTGAACTGGGAAATGCCATGGATATTTTATGCAAAGTTGGCGGTTATGACCACGCCGGGCTTGCCGGTATGATTATTGAAGGCGCACGCCGCCGCGTACCGACCATGGTTGACGGCGTAAACGCAACGGCTGCGGCGCTGCTTGCTTACGGCATTGAGCCTGCATGCGCGGATTATATGTTCTGCTCGCATTTATCGGCGGAAATTTCACACGCCAAAATGCTGGAAATTTTAAATTTAAAACCTATTGTCGATGCAGGCATGCGCCTCGGCGAAGGCACGGGCGCTTCGCTGGCCATTGTAATTTTGCAGTCGGCACTTGATTTATACAAAAACTTAACCGCAGGTGAGCATAATGCGTGATTTTATTACCTGCCTGGAATTTTTAACGCGCATCCGTTTCAGCCACCGCACGGACTGGCGTGACGAAGATTTTTCGCGCAGTGTGCCGTATTTTCCGTTGGTGGGGCTGGTTATCGGCGTGTTTTTGGGTGCGGTTAATTACGCTTTGGTAATGGTTGCCGCGCCTGATTTTATGCGTGCCGCGCTTTTGATTTTAGCGGAAATTATTATTACCGGCGGGCTTATGTACGACGGTTTTATGGATACTTCCGACGGCGTTTTTTCGGCGCGCAGCCGCGAGCGGATGCTGGAAATTATGAAGGACAGCCACGTTGGCTCCAACGCTGTGCTGGCTGTAATAGTGCTTATTTTATTGAAAGTATCGGCGTACCTTGCCATTTACCCACAGCTCTTGACGCCGGCGCTGATTGCCATGAGCGTTGCAACGCGTACTTTTATGGTAATTTTTATCGTTAACTTTCCCTACGCGCGCAAAACCGGCATTGGGCATATGTTTACCATGTACGCTAAAAAAAGCTACACGGTCATCGCGCTGGCACTTGGCATTGGCATAACGGCGCTGTGCGGCGTGCATTACCTGTTGGTGATGGCAGTTACTTTTGTGCTGGTGTTTGGCATTGCCAAATTTTTGCAAAGCCAGCTGGGCGGGCTGACGGGTGACACCTACGGCGCGCTGACGGAGTGCGGCAACGTGCTGTACCTGCTTACGCTGATAATTGGCGGACGCTTTTTGGTGCTTGGATTTTATACTTACTACAGCATATTTAGTTTGTTTTAAGGATGGTGCAAAATGGAAATAGATGTTTTGGCTGGCACGGTGCAGCCTGTTGATAAAACGATAGCGGCAAAAGCGCAGGAACGTTTTGATAATTTAATTAAACCGGTCGGTTCACTGGCAAAGCTTGAAGATATGGCTACGCGCTATGCGGCAATTTACGGCAGCGCAGATAAAAATGACGTAAACTTTCCTTGTAAAACAGTGCTTTTCTGGACTGACGACGCCGTTACAGCGGCAGAATATATGCAGGGCACGAAACCTGCCTGCGTGCTTGCGGAAAACTCCGGCGTTAAAAGCCAGACTTTTTTGGTAACATCTGAAAGCATTGAAGAAGCACTGCTTGAAGGTGCGCTTCTGGCAAAAGAAGCAATAGGCACAAACGGCGGAAAGCAGGTGCTGGCACTTGGCTGCGTTGATAGCAGCGTGCCGCAATATAATGCAGAAAATTTTGAAGCTGACGGCTATGATTTTTTAAATCAGCTTGGCAGCAGATCCATTGCCGCTATGGCAGGCGCAGTTTTGCAGGCTGCGGCTTTAAAAGTGCCGGTAATGCTTGACGGCGCAGCATCCTGCCTTGCAGCACTTGCGGCAGTAAAATATAATGCTGCTGCGGCAGATTACGTTTTTGCCGGGCATGTATCCGCAGAAGCGGGCATGGAAGAACTGCTGCAAAAATTGGGGCTTTCCGCGCCGCTGAGGCTTGATATTAAAATATGCCGCGGCGAAGGCGCAATACTTGCGCTCAGCCTTTTGGACGCAGGCATTAAGGCTTATAAGGAAATGGAAACTTTTGCCGAAGCAGGCGTACACGTTGAGGTAAAAGAATTTTCGCACGCAGAAGAAATTAAGGCAGGCAAACAGGGGGCAAAATAATGGGCAGGCTATATTTAATCAGGCATGGGGAAACCGATTCCAACAAAAGTTTCCGCTTTCAGGGGCAAACCGATATTGAACTGAACGAAAAAGGACTGGCGCAGGCTGAACTATTGGCAGAGCATTTTAAAACTATCCGCCTTGATGCCGTATACAGCAGCAGTTTAACGCGCGCACGGCAGACGGCGGCACCGCTGGCGGCTGTACACGGGCTTGAAGTGCAGCCGGTTGAAGATATTAAGGAAATTGCTTTTGGCAAGTGGGAAGGGCTTACCTATAACCAGATTAATGATGCCGGCCTTGGGCAGATTGACGAATTCTTTAAAAATCCGGCGCTGTGCCATGTGCCTGGCGGCGAGAATTTTACAGACGTTGCCGCACGCGTAGAGCCGTTTTTTAAACGCTGCCTTGCGGAAATGGACGAAAAAGATATTGCCGTTGTTTCGCACGGCGGTATTATCCGCGTGCTGCTGTGCCTGTTTTTGGGCGTGGATTTAAACAAAATATGGAATTTCAGCGTTGGCAACTGCAGTACAACCACACTGGCAAAATGGCGCGGCTACAATACTGTACTTGAATGTACAAATGAAACATATTATTTGCGTTAAATTTTATTAGAATAATGTAAAAAACAGCCATGATATATTGACATTTGTATTTTAAAAAGATATACTTTAAATAGTATATCTCAGCCGGTTCATATAGGGTTCATATCTTCTTTTTAATGCTGCTTGCATTTTTATCGAAGCCGTGGCAAATCTATGAAGTCCTCATGGGGTATGATTAATGTAAGGAGCTGATAAGCAATGAAAGAAGACAAAACTTTAGTATGCAAGGAATGTGGCAAAGAATTTGTTTTTTCCGCTTCCGAACAGGAATTTTATGAATCCAAAGGCTTTACCAACGAACCGGGCCGCTGCCCTGCATGCCGTCAGGCACGCAAACAGCGTCTTGGCATTGTAAGCGAGCGTCCGGAACGCCAGATGTATCCGGCGGTTTGCGCTGAATGCGGCAAAGAAACCGAAGTTCAGTTCAAACCTTCCGAAGACCGTCCGGTTTACTGCCGTGACTGCTACAACGCACATCACAGAAAATAATAAACAAATACAGCCTGCCGTAAAAATGCGGCAGGTTTTTTGTTTATTTCAGCGAATTTTATAAATAATGTGACAGAAACTTTGAGAAAGTTTCACTCAATATGGTATAATAATTTAATAAGAAGAAATTGGGGGTCATTTTATTTTAGAACTTAAAGAGATTTCGGTTGCCGATAAGGCATTGTTTGAAAGCTACATGTCGCGCCCTTATTACCGCGGCTCTGAATGTGCTTTCGGCAATTTGTTTATGTGGCAGACCTGCTATGATATTTTTTGGACTGAAGCGCACGGCTTTTTGGTGCTGAAAGTAAAAAGAAATGATGTTGATTTCTTTTTACAGCCGTTTGGCGGCAAAGACAAAGATTTGCCTTTATTAATGAAAGAAATTAAAGAATACCATAACGGCAAACCGTTTGAAATACACGGCATTTATGATGACGGCAGGGAAAGGCTGTTAAAAGCGTTCCCTGATTTGGAAATTACCGATGACCGTGATAACTGGGACTATGTGTATTTGCAGCAGAACCTGGCAACGCTTGCCGGGCGCAAATACCATGGCAAAAAGAACCACTGCAATGCTTTTGTAAAAGAGCATCCCGATTATGTTTACGAAGAAATGAACAGAAGCAATATCGAAGAATGTCTTGCTTTTGGCGATATGTGGTGCGAGCGCCGCATGTCGGACGACCCTTCTCTGGTATGCGAAAAATGCGCTATCCACGAAGCGCTTGATAATTTTGAAGCCTTAAAGCTGCGCGGCGGTGTTATCCGCATTGACGGCAAGGTTGAAGCCTTCAGCTTTGGCGAAAAAATTAATGACGATACTGCCGTTTTGCATGTAGAAAAGGCCAATCCGGAAATACGCGGGCTTTATGCCGTTATTAACCGTGATTTTGCCAAAAATGCGTGGGGCGACGTTACCTATCTTAACCGCGAGGAAGATATGGGGCACGAAGGCCTGCGCATGGCAAAAGAATCGTATAAACCGGAATTTATGGTAAAAAAATATTCCACTATTTTTAAATAACAGAGGTTTGTATGGATTTCAGGCTTTTAAACTCTGCTTTTTTGCCGCAGGCAGCAGAATTATGGGATTACTGCTTTGAAAAAAAGGGCGACCCGTTTTACGAATGGTATTTTAGCGAGTACTGTTTAAAGCAAAACAGCGTTATAGGCGGGTTTGACGGCGATAAATTAGCGTGTATGCTGCACTTGAACCCGTATGCAATTACGCTGCGCGGGCAAACACTGCGCCTGCCGTATATTGTAGGCGTGGCAACTGCGCCGGAATACCGCGGGCAGCACCTTACGCGCCCGCTGCTGGAAACGGCGTTTACCGTTTTGCGTGCGCAGGGAGCGGCTTTTGCACTTTTAATGCCCATTAACCCGGCAATTTATAAGCCCTATGGGTTTGATTACTGCTATTACCGCCATTATTACCAAATGCCGCTGGCAGAATTAAAAAAACTGCCGCCGGTGCATAATATAAAAATAACCCGCTGTGCGGATATTACAGAAGGGGTGGATGAGCTTGCCGCTGTTTACGAAGCCTGCGGGCAGGAGTTAAACGGCATGGCAGTACGCAGCAGGGCAAAATGGCAGGAGCTTTTAAACGGCTATAAAGCCGAAAAAGTAATGCTTGCCATAGCTTTTGAAGATGCCAGCCCTGCCGGTTATATGCTGTATTCGCTTGATGCAGGCACTTTTAAAGTGCAGGAGCTGCTTACGCTCAGCAATGAGGCACAAACGGCGCTTCTGCGTTATGCAGCTGGGCATTTAAGCGATGCCGCTAATTTTGAATGGCTGGCAGAACCCGGCAACCTGGCGTATCTTGATTTTGCAGGAAGCACATACAGCGGCAGTTTAAAACCGTTTATGATGGCGCGCTGCATTAATATCCGCAAAGCGCTTGAGCTTTTGCCGGTGCCGCAGAATGTGAGCGGCGAAGCGGTGCTTTTAATTACCGACAAATTTTTGCCGCTGAATAACGGGCTTTTAAAAATAACGGCCCAAAACGGCGCGTTAACTCAGGCCAGCACCATTGAAAACGAAGAAATTACAATGGACAGTGCAGCCTTTACGCAGCTGTATTTTGGCACTTTCAGCTTTGAAGAACTGGTGCGTGCCGGAAAAATTAAAGTTCATAATCCGCGCAAAAGCGGTTTTTTGCAGGCGTTGTTTACCAAATGCCGTAATTATATTAACGAGTACTATTGAAAATTGAGCAGGGAGGCTGATTTAATGGACGAAATCAGACGCATTTTTGTAGAAAAGAAAGAAGCTTTTGCCGTTGAAGCAAGAGGCCTTTTGGCTGATTTGCAAACCAACCTCGGTATGAAAGGCTTAACCGGCATCCGTGTTATTAACCGCTACGACGTTATGGGCGTAACGGATGAGGAATTTGCCGCAGCCAAAGCGCTGGTGCTTTCTGAACCGCCGGTTGATACCGTTGAAGAAGAACTGGAAGTACCTGCAGGCTGCCGTGCTTTTGCGGTAGAATTTTTGCCGGGCCAGTATAATCAGAGGGAAGACTTTGCTGCTCAGTGCATTCAGCTTATTACGCAGAAAGAACGCCCGCTGGTATCTTCTGCCAAAGTTTATATTTTGTCCGGCACAATCAGTGATGATGAGTTTGCTAAAATTAAGGTTTACTGCATTAACCCGATTGAAGCACGTGAAGCTGCCTGGGAAAAACCGCAGACTTTGGTACAGGCCTGCGAAGAACCGCAGAAAATTAAAAGCGTGGAAGGCTTTTTAACCTTTACCAAAGAAGAAATGGAGGCTTACCGCACTGCCAACGGCTTTGCCATGAGCCTTGACGATTTGCTGTGGTGCCAGAAATATTTTAATGAAGAACACCGTGAACCGACCATTACCGAGATTAAAGTGCTCGATACTTACTGGTCTGACCACTGCCGCCATACCACCTTTATGACGCAGATTGAAGATGTGGAAATTGAGCCGGGGCTTTACACCCAGCCGGTACAGGCTGCCCTTGACAAATATATGGAAGCGCGCGACGAAGTGTACGGCGCCGATACCAAACGCCCTGTTACCCTGATGGACATTGCCGTTATCGGCATGAAAAAACTGCGTGCCGAAGGCAAGCTGGACGATCTGGACGAATCGGAAGAAATTAACGCCTGCACCATTGTTGTGCCTATTGAAGTTGACGGCAAAACCGAAGAATGGCTGCTGCTGTTTAAAAACGAAACCCATAACCACCCGACGGAAATTGAACCGTTCGGCGGTGCTGCAACCTGCCTCGGCGGCGCTATCCGCGACCCGCTTTCCGGCCGTGCCTATGTATATCAGGCAATGCGCGTAACCGGCGCTGCCGACCCGCGCGTACCTGTGGAAGATACTCTGCCCGGCAAACTGCCGCAGCGCAAAATTACTATCGGCGCAGCAGCTGGCTACAGCTCTTACGGCAACCAGATTGGCCTGGCAACCGGCCATGTACAGGAATACTATTACGATAAATTCGTGGCAAAACGCATGGAAGTAGGCGCTGTTGTTGGCGCCGTTCCGCGTAACCTTGTAAAACGCGAAGTGCCCGAACCGGGCGACCTTTTAGTGCTGCTCGGCGGCAGAACCGGCCGTGACGGCTGCGGCGGCGCAACAGGTTCTTCCAAGGAACATACCGTTGATTCGCTGGCAAGCTGCGGTGCGGAAGTACAGAAGGGCAACCCGCCGACAGAACGCAAAATTCAGCGTTTGTTCCGCAACCCGGAAGTTACGCCGATGATTAAGCGCTGCAACGACTACGGTGCAGGCGGCGTATCCGTTGCTAACGGCGAACTTGCCGACGGCCTTGTAATTGACCTTGATAAAGTGCCGAAAAAATACGAAGGCCTTGACGGTACGGAACTTGCCATTTCCGAATCTCAGGAACGCATGGCGCTTGTTATTGCACCCGAAAATATTAAGAAATTTATTGCCTTTGCCGATGAGGAAAACCTTGAAGCAACCGTTATCGGGCAGGTTAGCGATAACAGAAGGCTTGTAATGTACTGGCGCGGCGATAAAATCGTTGACCTTTCCCGCGACTTTTTGAATACCAACGGCGTTGCCCAGCATGCAGACGTTAAAGTTTGCAATGTTGAAGGCGAATGCGTATTTGACAAACTGCCGGCAGAAGTTGCTGCGGCAGACGGTTTGAAAAACGCATGGCTTGCTAACCTCGGACGCCTCAATGTTTGCAGCCAGAAAGGGCTTTCCGAACGCTTTGACAGCACTATCGGCCGCGGCACCGTGCTGATGCCGTTTGGCGGCAAACGCCAGCTTACTCCGTCCGAAGGCATGGTTGGCAGACTTCCCGTGCTGCACGGCAAAACCACGGCGGCATCCGTTATGGCGTGCGGCTACAACCCGGAGGTTGCCTGCTGGAGCCCGTTCCACGGCGCACTGTATGCGGTTGTGGAATCTGTAACCCGTGCCGTTGCACTTGGTGCAGACCCGGCAAAACTGCGCCTTACCTGCCAGGAATATTTCCCCAAACTGCATAATACAGAACTTTGGGGCCAGCCCTTTGCAGCACTTTTGGGCGCATTTACCGCGCTGGACGCTTTGGGACTGCCTGCTATCGGCGGCAAAGACAGCATGAGCGGCACCTTTATGGATAAAACCGTTCCGCCGACGCTTGTTTCCTTCGCGGTTGACGTTATCGACGGCGACAAAGCCGTATCGGCAGAATTTAAAAATGCCGGCAGCAAGGTTGTATTCCTTTCCTGCCCGCGCGAAACTACGGAAGTACCGGATTTTGGCGCGTTGAAAGCCAACCTTACCGCAGTGCATAAAGCCATTCTGGCGGGCAAAATTACTGCTGCGGCAGCCGTTAAAGAAGGCGGCATTGCTGCGCTTGTAACAACAATGTGCCTTGGCAACAGCCTTGGTTTTGAATTTATTAAACCCTATAACGATACTGACGGACTGTTTACTTTGCAGCCCGGCGGCATGGTGCTTGAGCTTGCAGAAGGCACAGAACCCGAAGACCTGTTTGAAGGGCTCGACTACATGCTTCTTGGCCATACCTCTGAAAAACAGGTTATCGCTATTAATGACGACGTTATTCCCATGGGCGAAGCAGAAAAGGCTTACAGCACTCCGCTGGAAGGCATTTTCCCGTCCAAAACCGATGAAAAAGACGATAAGGATATCGACATGCCGCTTTATAAGGCAGAACTGCCTTTAACTGCACCGGTAACAATTGCCAGACCTCGCGTATTCATTCCGGTATTCCCGGGCATTAACTGCGAATATGACAGCGCCCGTGCTTTTGAAGACGCCGGTGCTGTGGCTGAAACCTTTATTGTGCGCAACCTTACCCCGCAGGCAGTAGAAGAATCCGTTGCCAAAATGGTTGAAATGATTGACAACGCCCAGATTGTAATGCTTCCGGGCGGTTTCAGTGCCGGTGACGAACCGGACGGCAGCGGCAAATTTATTGCTACCATGCTGCGCAACCCGCGCATTAAAGAAGCTATCGAACGCCTGCTGAATGACCGTGACGGTTTGATGCTCGGCATCTGCAACGGCTTCCAGGCACTTGTTAAACTCGGCCTTGTGCCTTACGGCGAAATCCGCGAAATGAAATCCGACAGCCCGACTCTTACCTTCAATAATATCGGCCGTCACGTTTCGCAGATTGTTAACACCCGTGTTGTTTCCAACAAATCTCCGTGGTTCAGCGCTGTTGAACCGGGCGAAATCCATTCCGTTGCTGTATCTCACGGCGAAGGCCGCTTCTATGCGCCAGAAGAAACAATTAAAGCATTGTTTGCCAACGGGCAGGTTGCAACGCAGTATGTTGATGAAAAGGGCAAACCCACCATGGCAATGCCTTACAACCCCAATGGTTCGCTGTATGCTATTGAAGGCATTACCAGCCCCGACGGCAGAATTTTGGGTAAAATGGGCCATACCGAACGTTTTGTGCCGGGCCTGTTTAAAAACATCAGCGGCAATAAAGACCAGAAAATCTTTATCAGCGGCGTAAATTATTTTAAATAAGCATTAAAATGTTTTACCGCCCTTGCTTAAAAGGTGAGGGCGGTATTATTTTTATGTAAAGCTGAATACGCAATGAATAAATCTTTTCAAATTCAGCAAAATGCAACGGCTCTTACGTGCGTGAACACGGCTGCGCTGCGGTTCACGCATTTTTGTAAATACTTAAAATGAAGCCGCCGTTGTTTTGTCTTGAATTTTCAAAGGTTTACCCATTGCGTATTTATATTATAGTTGTATAAAATATAAAAGCAGTCAATTTTTATTTTAAAAGAGTTATGTAAAATATGAGGCGAATGATTTATGCTGTTAAGTGAGAGCAAAAACTGCGGCGGCTGAAATTAAAATGTATAAGTAAGAGAGGTCAGCTGCGCAGCCTGACCGGAATCGGAGGAGCCGCAGCATTTTTGCAGAACTGAAACAGCGTGAATCATTTGCGGTTAGTTTTAATAATAAAAAATTTACTTTGCAAGCGAAGGAATATTATGGATAAGTTACAAAATTTACAGCCCTGGCAGCAGGTTCAGGGAATTTACGTGCATATACCGTTTTGCAGGCAAAAATGCCTGTACTGCGATTTTAATTCGTACGCCGGTTTTGGGGCGGAGGTAATGGCAAAATACGCTGCGGCGGTATGCAAGGAAATTGCCGGACGCAGAAAAGATGTGCCTGTAAATACTGATGCTTCAATTTATTTTGGCGGCGGCACGCCAAGCATTTTACCGGCTGAAGCTATAAAAGAAATTACGGACGCTTTAAAAAAGTACGGCTGGTGGCAAAATCCGTGCGAGGCGTCTATCGAGGCAAATCCCGGCACTGTTGATTTGCCGAAACTGAAAGCACTGCGGCAGCTGGGGTTTGACCGCATCAGCTTTGGCGTGCAGAGTTTAAACGATGCAGAATTAAAAGCAATAGGGCGCGTGCATAATGCAGCCGAAGCATTGGAAGCGATAGAGCTTGCCAAACAGGCAGGCTTTAAGCGCATTAATGCCGATGTTATTTACGGCCTGCCGGGGCAGACTATGGCAAGTTTAAAAGAAACGCTTACGCAGCTTTGCAGTACCGGCATTGAGCATTTATCCGTTTATAGGCTGATTGTTGAGGACGGCACGCCGCTGCAAAAAATGACAGAAGCAGGGCGGATAATTTTGCCGGATGAGGACAAAGCTGCCGATATGTACGAATTTGTACAGGAGTTTTTAAAAACGCAGGACTTTGAACGCTATGAAATATCTAACTATGCGCGCGGCAAAGCGTACAGCCGCCATAACCTTGTGTACTGGCATTATTACCTGTATGCGGCATTTGGCGCGGGTGCCTGCGGTTTTAACGGCAGCGCGCGTTTTACTGCCGCTGCTAAAGTACAAAACTACATACAGCTTATACAAAGCGGCGGGCAGCTTTATGATAAAGAAGAACTGCCTGTGCCGGTACAGTTTGAAGAATTTATGTTTATGAACCTGCGCAAAAAAAGCGGCGTAAGTTTAACTGAAGCAAAGCAGCGTTTCGGCATAGATGTTATGGAAAAATACGGGGCCGAGATGAAACCGTATATTGAGCATAATTTGCTTGGCTTTGATAAAGAGCGGCAGAAAATCTGCCTTACCGAAGCGGGTATGGAAGTTGGCAACCGTATTTTTGAAATTTTTGTGACGGATTAAATTTTATTAAAAAAATATATAAAAACTTATTGACAATATCTGAAGGCAGTGCTATTCTAATATCAAGATGTTAGCACTCTATTATAACGAGTGCTAACAATCCCTTCGGAGGTGGGGATATGTTAAACGAAAGAAAGAAGAAAATTCTGCAAATCATCATAGAAGACTACATTTCTACGGCAGAGCCGGTAGGTTCACGCACTATTGCGCGCAAACATGATTTGGGATTGAGCCCGGCCACCATCCGTAACGAAATGAGCGATTTGGAACTTTTGGGTTATCTGGAGCAGCCCCACACTTCAGCCGGCCGTGTGCCTTCGGCACAGGCATACAGGTTTTATGTAGATTCCATGATTGAGCCGGATACGCTGGATGATAACGACCGTACATTAATTAATACCCTGTACCGCGAACGCCAGCGCAGCATTGACGATATTTTCCTGTCAACCGCAAAAATCCTTTCACAGATGACGCATAACGTGTCGATGGTGCTGGCAAACCAGCATTCCATCAGCCGTTTCTGCTATTTAAAGTTTTTGCCGCTTGATACGAATCATGCCATTTTGTGCATTGTTACCGATGACGGCAATGTAAACAACTGCGTGGTTGAAATTCCGGCAGGGATGTCTGCCAAAGAACTGGAATACATGGCCGGGCGCATTACAAGAATGCTGGAAGGCAAAGCCGTAACGGATATCGACAAGGCGTTGCTGGATGAAGTGCAGGCAGCGGTTAAAGATGACCGGCTGCTTTTAAGTTCGCTTTTGCATGTGCTGCGACGCATGACGCGCCCCGAAAAGGAAACCTTCTTTATGGGCGGCACAAGGCAGTTGTTAAGCCAGCCTGAATTCCGCGACATGGAAAAAGTTAAAAACCTTTTAGGCGTGCTGGAAGAAGAAAAAGTTGTGCGCAATATTTTAAAATCCGGCGAAGAATCCGGGCTGCGCATAACGATAGGCAGCGAAAATAAATTTGAAGGCATTCAGGATTGCAGCATGGTGCAGGCAACCTACCGCTTAAACGGCAAAATAGTCGGTACAATGGCGGTGCTGGGGCCTACACGCATGCAGTATGGCAAAGTAATTGCCGTAATGGATTATCTTCATAAATATTTAAAAACGATTTTAAACAGCTGAGGAGGGACAGTATGCAGGCAGAAGATATTAAAGATACTCAGAACCCTGCGGAAGGAGCAGCGGAAAATGCTGAAGCGCCCGCTGAAGAAAAGGTAAACGCCGGTGAAGCAGCAGCCGGAAATGCAGAAAACGCACAACCGGAAGAAGCAAAGCCGGAAGAACCCCAGAAAGATGAAAAAGATGCAAAAATCGAAGAACTGCAAAACCGCCTGATGCGTTTGCAGGCCGATTTTGAAAATTTCCGCAGACGCAATGCTGCCGAACGCGAACAGCTTTCAACCTTCGTTACGGCAGATGTTGTCGGCAAGTTTTTAAAAGTGCTCGATAACTTTGAAAGAGCCGAGCAGAGCGTAAAAACTACAAACGATATGTCTGCTATCGTAGCCGGCATGGAAAAAATCAAACGGCAGTTTGAACAGGCTTTTAAAGAGCTTGAAGTTGAAGAAATCCCCGCAGAGGGGCAGAAATTTAACCCGGAACTGCACGAAGCCGTAATGCGCGGGCAGAACCCGGATTTAGAGGATGAAAGCATTGAGCAGGTTTTTGAAAAAGGTTACAGGCTGCGCAATAAAATCATCCGCCACAGCAAAGTTAAAGTAATAAGCAACGATTAAGTTGCATTCTTTATACAGTGTAAATTTGAGGAGGAAAAAACATCATGTCTAAAGTAATTGGTATTGACTTAGGTACTACTAACTCTGTAGTAGCTGTTATGGAAGGCGGCGAACCGACCGTTATCACTAACCAGGAAGGCAGCAGGCTGACCCCGTCCGTTGTAGGTTTTTCCAAAAACGGCGAGCGTCTGGTAGGCCAGCTGGCAAAACGCCAGGCTGTTTCCAATCCGGACAGAACCATCAGCTCCATTAAACGCCACATGGGCACTAATTACAGAGTTGAAATTGACGACAAAAAATACTCTCCGGAAGAAATTTCCGCAATGATTCTGCAAAAATTAAAAGCTGACGCTGAAAAATATCTCGGCGAAAGCGTACATCAGGCCGTAATTACTGTTCCGGCTTACTTCTCCGACAGCCAGCGCCAGGCAACGAAGGATGCGGGCCGCATTGCAGGCCTTGAGGTGCTGCGCATCATTAACGAGCCTACTGCGGCGGCGCTTGCCTATGGCATGGATAAGGAAAACAACCAGAAGATCCTCGTTTACGACCTCGGCGGCGGCACGTTCGACGTTTCCATCCTCGAAATCGGCGACGGCGTGTTTGAAGTGCTTGCGACCCACGGCAACAACCGCCTGGGCGGCGATGACTTTGACCAGCGCCTGATGGATTACATCATCAAGCAGTTTAAGAGCGAAAGCGGAATTGACCTTTCTTCCGACCGTATGGCGCTCCAGCGCCTGAAGGAAGCCGCCGAAAAGGCAAAGATCGAGCTTTCCAGCATGGCGCAGACTAACGTGAACCTGCCGTTTATTACGGCGGACGCGACCGGCCCGAAGCATCTTGACATGACCATCACTCGTGCGAAGTTTAACGAGCTCACGCACGACCTGGTGGATAAGACCAAGGATTGTATGCACATCGCTATGAAGGACGCCGGGCTCACCAACGCGCAGATCGACAAGGTCATCCTCGTTGGCGGTTCGACCCGTATCCCCGCCGTGCAGGAGATGGTCAAGACCGTCACCGGCAAAGAGCCGTTCAAGGGCATCAACCCGGATGAGTGCGTCGCCATCGGCGCGGCCATCCAAGGCGGCGTACTCGGCGGCGAGGTGAAGGACATCCTGCTCCTTGACGTCACCCCGCTTTCCCTCGGCATCGAGACTGTGGGCGGCGTGTTCACCCGCCTGATCGACCGTAACACGACGATCCCGACCAAGAAGAGCCAAATCTTCTCCACGGCGGCGGACGGCCAGACCAGCGTTGAGGTGCATGTGCTCCAGGGCGAGCGCGAGATGGCGCAGTACAACAAGACCCTCGGCCGCTTCCAGTTGGCGGGCATTGCACCCGCGCCGCGCGGTGTGCCGCAGATCGAGGTCAGCTTCGACATTGACGCGAACGGCATCGTGCATGTTTCTGCGAAGGACCTTGGCACCGGAAACGAGCAGAAGGTGACCATCACCGCATCCACAAACCTGAGCGAGGACGAGATCAAGAAGGCTGTGCGTGAGGCGGAGCAGTTCGCCAACGAGGACAAAGCGCGCAAGGAAGAAGTCGAGATCCGCAACCATGCGGACAGCATGGTATATTCCACCGAAAAGACGCTCAAGGAGCTCGGCGATAAGCTCTCCGCAGACGATAAGGCAAAGGTGGAAGCAGAGGTCAAGGCCGTGCAGGAGGCATTGAAGGGCACCGACACCGCGGCGATCAAGGCGGCGAGCGAGAAGCTGACTGAGGTTTCCTACGAGGTGTTTGGCAAGATCTACCAGCAGGCGCAGCAGGAAGCCGCGGCAAATGGCGGCGCAGGCTTTGACCCGAATGCGGCGAACAACGGCGCGCAGGCGGACGACACCGTTGTGGACGCGGAGTACGAGGTCGTAGACGACGACAAAAAATAAACGAGAAGGCTTTTAATGCCTAAAACCGAATAAGAAAGATCCCGTTCAAGAGCCGGGGCAGCGATGCCTTGGCTCTTGCGGGGTAGTCTCAGCAATGTGGCATGAACATCTGGGGCACGTTGCGGGACGAAGAAAGGAGCGTTGGGGAATTGGCAAAGGCAGATTATTACGAGGTGCTTGGCGTAAACAAGGACGCCTCCGACAGCGAGATCAAAAGCGCCTTTCGCAAAGCGGCAAAGCAGTATCACCCGGACCTGCACCCGGGCGACAAAGCGGCCGAAGCCAAATTCAAGGAAATCAACGAGGCGTACGAGGTGCTTTCCGACAGCACAAAGCGCGCCCAGTATGACCAGTTCGGCCATGCGGCGTTTGATCCTTCGGCGGGTGCTTACGGCAGCGGCTTCAACGGCTTTTCGGGTGCGGGCTTCACGGGCT
>OHGK01000637.1_pt1 | contig 22735 bp, 16 predicted proteins | sample 1567671 | NCBI WGS metagenome assembly OHGK01 (sample SAMEA3879577, study PRJEB24766) | human gut metagenome | biome: human-associated habitat; feature: feces | place: USA | collected 1985/1987 | reverse complement strand
ATCGTTGAGATCCTGCCGGGATAAGAGAGGCGGAGCAAAGATATTGTCGAAAATCACAGAATATGAAAGAAATCATGCAAAAAATCATCGCGACTACAACCGCGACTGCCAAAGTCGTGGCGACAAACCGCATCGGTTTCGACGTGATGTTTTTCAGAGCCAGTTTGAACATTGCCATAAAAAAATCAGATGAGTAGTCCGTCTTCCATCGTGACGATGCGAGATGCATACTCCGCGTGAGAGGGAGAGTGAGTGACCATGACAAGCGCGACGCCGCGACTTAAATTTATGTCTTTCAAAAGTTCCATAACCTGACGGCCGCGCTCCTTGTCAAGACTGCCCGTCGGCTCGTCAAGGAAGATGATTTTCGGATTTGTCGCAAGGGCTCTCGCAATGGCAACGCGCTGTTGCTCGCCTCCCGAAAGCTGACGAGGATAAGCGTCCTTGCGTTTTGCAATGCCGAGATATTGCAAAATTTCGTCCACACGAGCCTTGTATTCGCTCTCCTTCTTCTTGTCGAGCATCAAGGGCAACGTCACGTTTTCGTACACGGTGAGATTGGGCACGAGATTGTCGAACTGATAGACAAAAGAAAAATCTCTTCTTCTCATCCGCGCGATTTCCTCGTCGGGAGCGTTGCAAAGGTCTTGTCCCAAAAGCTCGACTCTACCCTCGCTCGGTTTGTCAATGCCGGCAAGAATATACAAAAGCGTGGATTTTCCGCTTCCCGATTCGCCTACGATTGCCACAAACTCGCCCTCGTCAAGCGTGAAATCGACGCCCTTCAACACAGGCGTTTCAACCTCGCCGGTGACGAAAGTCTTTTTTATATTCAGGGCTTTCAATACGCACTCTGCCATACAGCCTCCGTTGCGACGAGCAAAATCTCGTATATGCTCGCGCGCGTAAATACACTTTGAATTATAACACAGCATATTTGATAAAACAATAACAAAATAGTTGGCGTTTTCTCTCATTGTTATGCTATACTGAAAATATGAAAAACAAAACGCCGAAAATCGGAACGATTGAATACGAAATTGCGCTTGCCGAAGCGTCCGCGCAAAAGCCACGACTTCTTTTGCATGCGTGTTGCGGACCTTGCGCAAGCAGCGTACTTGAATATCTTACGCCGCACTTTGACGTGACGGTGTTTTATTACAATCCCAATATTTTGCCAAAAGAAGAGTTTATCAAGCGTGAAAACGCACTTAAAGACGTGATTTCGCATTTTAAAGGCGTACAGCTTATCGTTCCCGACCAATACGAAAGCGAATATATTTCCTACGTCAAGGGGCACAAAAACGACCTCGAAGGCGGCGCGAGATGCGAGCTCTGTTTCACATTACGTCTTGAAAAAACCGCCGAATATCTGAAAGCTCACTCCGACGATTTCGACTATTTTGCAACCACCCTCACGGTAAGTCCGCACAAAAACGCTCCTCTCATAAACCGAATCGGCAACGAGATTGCAAACAATCTCGGCGTGAAATATCTCGATTCCGACTTCAAAAAGCGCGACGGATATCTCCGCTCAATCGTGCTTTGTCGAGAGTGGGACGTGTATCGACAAGTTTATTGCGGCTGCGTGAAAGACATGCTTTTAGATTGACGGTTCGTTTTTTTTGCATTAATTAACAAAATTTAAACGCCCCAAAAAGGTTACGCTCTTTTTTCAAAAACATCAAAAAAACGGGCAAAGCGATTTGAAAAATCACATTGCCCGCTTTTATGCGATTATTTGTCGGTCACGATGATTTTGCCTTTGAACTCGTCTCCCTCGCAAATGATTTCGTCAACCGACGGAAGTTTGACAAAACCGTCTTTGACGTTCTTTACGCTTATCACGGGCGTGGTTACGGTTGCTTCGACGTCGCTTCTTTCAAACGCAAAATCGCAGTCTATCATCTCGCAATCGATGAGTTTGAGATTCTTGCAATAGCAAAGCGGTTGCGTTCCTATGATTTTGCAATGTTCGAAAGTTACGCCGTCGCAATACCACGCAAGATACTCTCCCTTTACGACGCAATTTTTGACAAGCACGTTTTCGGCGTGCCAGAAAGCGTCCTTGGTGTCGAAATTGCAATCCTCGAACACTGCGTCCTTGATGTATTGGAAGCTGTATTTGCCCTTGAAGTCCACGTTTTTGAAACGAATTGCCGTTGCGCGCATCATAAAATACTCGCTTTCCGCATGCGAATTTGCCATATTTATTCCGTGCGTCGACCAGCCGAATTCGGGAGATACGATATCGCATGAATCGATTGTGACGTTTTTGCATTCCCGCAAGGCTTTAATGCCGTGCATTTTTACGTTTTTGATACGTATGTTTTCGCTGTACCAAAGCGCGGCTCTGCAAAGCTCGGTCATCTCGCAGTTCTCGATTGCAAGATTATGGTCGTGCCAAAACGGATAACGCAAATTAAAAAAGCAATCCTTGCACTCGACATCTCGGCACTCTTTGAACGCGCTCTCGCCGTCGGCCGGGCCGTCGATGGACACGTTTTTAACTTTGACGTTACGCGCGCCGTAAAATGCACGTTCCTCGTCGAAGGTTTTATTTTCCACAACACAATTTTCGTATGCCATTTTATCCTCAAAATACAATCCGCCTGCACTTGGCAAGCGGAATGGTAATTCAAAATTTTATTCTTGTTCCTGCCTTTCTTCGAGCATCGATTTGACCTTCATAAGCCTCGTCGTCGCACCTCTTTCGTTTTCGTCGAGCTTCATGACGATGTACTTTATGGTTTCTTCCAGCTGCGGAATCATAACGTATTCGAGCGCGTTGACTCTGCGCCTGTTCTTTTCGATCTCGTCGGCAAGCATATTGCACGTCTTTTCAACTTCCGCAAGTTTCAAAAGTTTGGGCAACAGTTCGGTGAGCGAAGATATGGAGCTGTCAAGCTCGCTCGTGACGCTTGCAAAAGAATACGGATACAAGTCTTTGCTTTCCCCTTCCGTGACGGTGAAAACGGGCACGTTGACGCTCATGACGTTTTTTGAGGACGTTTCGAGCGTGACTTTTGCCGAGGGCATTGCGATTGCCTCTTCTATCACAGCGTCGCTGGACACCGCACGCGCGAGCATAAAGGATTTGAGCGAATCGCCAAGTTCCTCTTCCACTTCCTCTCTCAAACGCTTATTTTCACGCACGCAAAGCATAAACTGACGTATCATTTCGTCAGATTTATCCTTCAAGAGTTTGTGTCCTCTCGTTGCGGTTTTAAGACGGTTTTTGAGCCGTCTTAATTCCATTCTGGTTGGGTTTACGTTGAGTTTGCTCATGATTATTTTTCTTCCTCGTCTTTTTCGAGGTATTTTTCGATATACTCGTCGCGAATACGTTTAAGCTCGCTCTTGGGCAATATTTTGAGGAGTTTCCAGCCCAAATCAAGCGTTTCTTCTATATTGCGATTGACGTCGAAACCTTGCGATACGTATTGTTTTTCAAACTCATCGGCAAATTTTGCGTACTTCTTGTCCGTTTCGGTAAGAGCGGCGTCGCCGAGAATGGAACTCAATTCCTTTGCCTCTTTTCCTTGCGCATATGCACTGAAAAGTTGGTTCATTGTGTCTGCATGATCTTCCCTCGTCTTGCCCTTGCCTATGCCCTTGTCTTTCAGACGCGACAAGGACGGCAAAACGTCGATGGGCGGCACGATGCCTTTCTTGTAAAGTTCACGCGAAATGATGATTTGCCCCTCCGTGATGTAACCGGTAAGGTCGGGAATGGGGTGCGTCTTGTCGTCCTCGGGCATCGTAAGGATAGGAATTTGAGTGATAGAGCCTTTCTTTCCCACGATTCTGCCGGCACGCTCGTACATGCTTGCAAGGTCGGTGTACATATAGCCGGGGTATCCGCGTCTGCCGGGAACTTCCTTTCTTGCCGCCGAAACCTCGCGCAACGCTTCTGCGTAGTTGGTGATGTCGGTGGTGATGACCAAAACGTGCATATCCTTTTCAAACGCAAGGTATTCCGCCGCCGTCAACGCCATACGAGGCGTGGAAATACGCTCGACTGCGGGATCGTTTGCAAGGTTGATGAACATGACAGCTCTTTCGATTGCGCCCGTCTTTCTGAAATCGCTGATAAAAAAGTCCGCTTCTTCAAAAGTGATACCGACTGCCGCAAACACGACTGCGAATTTTGCGTCGCTGCCCAAAACTTTTGCCTGTCTTGCGATTTGCGCCGCAAGTTCGGCATGCGGCATACCCGACATCGAAAACACGGGAAGTTTTTGACCTCTGACAAGCGTGTTCAAACCGTCGATTGCGCTTATACCCGTTTGAATAAACTCGTTGGGATAGTCGCGCGCAACGGGGTTTATCGGTTGACCGTTGATGTCGAGTTTCATTTCGGGGATAATGGGTGCGCCGCCGTCGCGCGGTCTGCCCATGCCGTCGAAAACTCTGCCCAGCATATCTTCGCTCACGCCGAGTTCGATGCCGTGGCCGAGGAATCTCGCCTTCGAAGTTGCCATTTTTATGCCTTGCGACGCCTCGAAAAGCTGCACGAGAGCTTTGTCGCGGTTGATTTCAAGCACTTTGCCGCTTCTGACTTCGCCGTTTTCCTGTCTTATCTCGACAAGTTCGTTATATTTGACGCCCTCAACGCCCTCAACGAGCATAAGCGGGCCGACAATTTCTCTTATGGTGTTGTATTCTTTTAACATCACATGCCTCCTTCGTCAGTGAGAGCGCGCATTTCGCTCTTGATTTCGGCAAGAATTTCGTCAAATTTGTTCATTTCGCTTTCGGGGATATACTTCGCTCTGCCGATTTGTTCTCTTACGCCGAGTTCGAGCACGTCCTCGATGTCCACGTTCTTTGTAAGCGCGTCTTTTGCAAGCTCGTCGAACGTGAGGATAAGACGGAGCATATACTCTTGCTTGCGGAGGGACGAGAACGTGTCGACTTCGTGGAAAGCGTTCTGGTGCAAATAGTCCTCTCTTATGGACTTTGCCGTTTCCATAGTCAGACGATTTTCGGGAGAAAGTGCGTCCATACCGACGAGTCTTACGATTTCGTCGAGTTGCGCCTCTTCTTGCAATATACGCATGCACTTTGCGCGCAATTTCATCCACTCTTCGTCAACGTTGTCGGTGTACCAATCTCCCAGGCGTTCGGCGTAAAGCGAATAGCTGGTGAGCCAATCGACTGCCGGGAAGTGACGTTTGTAGGCAAGCGACGCACTAAGTCCCCAGAACACTTTGACTATACGCAACGTTGCTTGCGATACGGGCTCGGACAAGTCGCCGCCGGGAGGCGAAACCGCGCCGATTGCCGTAATCGAACCGACGGTGTTTTCTTGTCCCAAAACTTTGACGATGCCCGCTCTTTCGTAAAATTCCGCAAGGCGAGAGCTGAGGTAGGCGGGATAGCCCTCTTCACCGGGCATTTCTTCAAGACGACCGCTCATTTCGCGAAGAGCCTCTGCCCAGCGAGAAGTGGAGTCTGCCATGATTGCCACCGAATAGCCCATATCTCTGAAATATTCCGCAATGGTGATGCCGGTGTATATCGACGCTTCACGCGCGGCAACGGGCATATCCGAAGTGTTTGCGATAAGCACGGTGCGTTTCATAAGCGGTTGACCGCTCTTGGGGTCGATAAGCGTCGGGAACTCGTTGAGAACGTCCGTCATTTCGTTTCCGCGCTCGCCGCAACCGACGTACACGATGATGTCCGCGTCCGCCCACTTTGCAAGTTGGTGTTGCACGACGGTTTTGCCGCTTCCGAACGGACCGGGGACTGCCGCAACGCCGCCCTTTGCAATCGGGAAAAGCGTGTCGATGACTCTTTGTCCCGTGACGAGCGGAGCTTTCGGCGAAAGTTTTTCACGGTAAGGTCTGCCCTTTCTGACGGGCCACTTTTGAAGCATGGCGACGTTGACGTCGCCCTTTTCCGTTTCGACGACGCAAATTGTTTCGTCAACGGTAAAGTCGCCTTGCTTGATTTCCTTGACGACGCCTTTTACGCCGTAAGGAGTCATGATTTTGTGCAAAACAAGGACGTTTTCTTGCACGACGCCGAGCACGCTGCCGCTCTCGACGCTGTCGCCCACGGTAACTTTCGGCTCGAAAGTCCACTTCTTTTCATGGTCTACTGCGGGAAGATACACGCCTCTTTCGATACGATTGCCCGCCACTTCTTTGAGTTTTGCAAGCGGTCTTTGAATACCGTCGTATATGCCCTCGATAAGACCGGGGGCAAGCTCGACGGAAAGGGGCGCGCCCGTCGAATATACGTTTTCGCCGGGGCCGAGTCCGCTCGTTTCTTCATAAACCTGTATGGACGCGCGGTCACCGCGGAGTTCTATAACTTCACCGATGAGTTTCTTTTCGCTCACGTGAACCACGTCGTACATTTTGCATTGGGACATGCCCTCTGCAACAATCAACGGTCCGGATACCTTTACGATTTTTCCAGTTTCCATTTTCGTCCTCTTATTTGTTCTCTTTGTCGAATAATATGTCTGCGCCTATCGCCTTTTCCACGTTGGCTTTTATGCCTGCAAGCCCCACGCCCTTGTTGCCCTCTGCCGACGGTATCGGCACGATGACGGGATATGGACGGGATTTGTAACGGTTGATAAGCGTTTCGGCTTGCAAAGCAACTTTTTCCGTAACGAAAATGACGGAATACTTCCTTGCAAGCGCATGAATAGTGTCTCTTGCCTGATACTCGTCGTCCACGCAGAAAACGTCAAGGCCGATTGCCTTGAATGCAAGCACGCTGTCTTTGTCACCGCACACTGCGATTGCATTGTCACGCATAGAGTTCACGCATCCTTTCTTTGATTATTTGCGGCGCAACGTGATTTTTCACGCCTGCCACGATGAGTTTTGCGATTTTAAGTTCGGTTTTTCTGCTCATATAGAAGGCTACGATAGGCGAGATTGAATACAAATCGTCCTTTTCTTCCTTCCACAGTTTGAGCAAAGCGTTGTCGCTTTTCGCTTCGAAAACAACGAGTTTTCCGCCTTCGTCGAGCGTCTTTACGTCCTCGAAATAGCAAGTTTGCTTAAACGGCGCGAGCAAATCGTCGCCATGGAATTCCCACACGCTTTCAAGCGTGGAAAGCGCAATCTTTCCGCCCTCGATAAAGCACTCTTCAAAAAACTCTACATCAAGATTAAGCCGTCTGGATCTCTCAAAAGAAGATATATTGAGGTAGTCTATTCTTTTTTCAAAATACTCTTTTGCGATCTTTCCGCTCTTCTTGCAAAGTTCGAGTTGATGTGCGTATTGAGTTTTGTCAACGTCTACGTCCAGTTTGTGCGCGCTTATTTCGCCGCTTGCAATTCCCTCTTGCGTTTTGAGAATAATCTCTTGCATTTGCCTAGGCAAAGCGGCAACTTCACCCGTTTCTATTGCGGTCTGCAACGCTTCGACTTCAAAAAGTCCGTTCGGGGCAAAAGTTTGAGCGTTTGTTCCCGCAACGTACGCTTTGAGCAAAATTTTGAGGTTGATATAATCGTTCTCGATCAAAAACGCATCAAGTGCGCCGCCCTCGTTTCTTTCAGAAGAGCGACGTTTTCTTCTTCCGCACGCTTGAAAACGACGTCGAAGTTTTCGCCATCCGTCCCGAAGCCGAGTTCGGCAAGAGCTCTCGACGCTTCCTTTGCGTCGGACGCGTCGAGAAGCCTCTGCACTCCTTGTTGAGTGAGAAGTTTGCTTTCTCTGCTTTTTATTTGGGCGTTTTGATACAGAAATTTGTATGACATATCAGCCGAAGATTTCCTTTGCTACGTTTGCTTCCGTTTGCTCTTTGAGAAGTGCGACTTCAATCTCGAAAGTGAAATTTTTGTCAACTCCGTTCTCGCTCAAAATCACGCCGCCGTCAAAATCGCCGAGCTTGTCCGAAAGAGTGAGGGAAATTCCCTTTTCTTTTGCGAATTGCGCAAGCGATTCTGTTGTGACGATATCCTTTTCTCTTTTGGATATAGTCACGACGTCGCCGTCCTTGGCGTTTTGAAGCATGGCAAAAATAAGCTCGGAATACGTGTCTTTGTCGAGGTTTCTCAAATTGTCCAACGTGCGCTCGTACACGACGTCCAAAACCTTTGTCTTTGCCGCGAGAGCGAGCTTTTTGGCGTCCAACTCCGCAACCGTTTTGGAGCGTGCTTCAACGTCGAAAACCATTTTGTCGGTTTCCGCCTTGAAATTGTACAAATACGCCTTGCACTCTTCTGCCGCCGCAGAAATGACCTCGTCGGCTTTGGCGTTTGCCTCACCGATGATAGCATCCGCCCTCAGATGTGCGTCGGAGATTATTTTTTCAACAATCGCTTCTTTGCTCATAAAAACTTTTATGCGATGAGTGCTGCGCTTGCAGTTGCTTCGAGGAGAGATTCCGTTGCGGGCATCATGACGCCGAGAAGAGAAACGAGAAGTGCCAAAACAGCGTAGGTTTCAACCATAACCGTCAAGATGATTGCTTTGCCGCTTTCTTCGGGACGTTTTGCAACGAGTGCGATACCGCTGCATGCGACTTTTGATTGATAAAGCGCACTTATCAAACCTACGATTGCCATAGGCAGGCACGCCGCCATCAAACCAAGACCGCCGCTGACGGAAATTCTTGCCACCTCGCCAAAAAGGTCAATTTTGACAAACACCAAGAACGCCACGAGCAAGCCGTAGATGCCTTGTGTGCCCGGCAAAAGTTGCAAGACCAAACATTTGGAAAACTTATCCGGATCCTCTGAAGTGACGCCTGCTGCGGCTTTACCTGCCGTTCCGACGCCGATTGCAGAACCGACGCCTGCCATTGCTGCCGCAAACACCGCGCCGATAATGGCGATCCAAGTCCCAAGTGTGAAATTACCCATATAACTACCTCCTACTTTTCCAAGTATGTGTATTTTGTTTTTGTTCCGAAAGGTACGAACACATGTCCGCAACCCTCGTAGAATTTGCCGAAAAATTCGATATATTGCAATCTGCAATTATGCACGTATGCGCCGAGCGTCGAAATGCCAATGTTGAAGATGTGCCCGACAAGGAATATCGGCACGCAGAGGATATATCCTATTGCAATCAGGTTTGTCGGGAACAATCCCAAAACAACCGAACATATTTGATTGACGACAAGCGCAACGACGCTGCCCGAAAGCCCCAAACCGAACAAACGCGCATAGGAAAGAACGTCCGAGAGTATGTTTACGCCGTCGTAAAGTTTTCCGAAACCCGTGAGGAAGGATGTGACCTTTTTCACGCCTTTTTTGCCCCTCGTGTTGCCCAAAACAAGCAACAACGCGCCGCCTGCCATAAGGCCTATGCCCGTCCATTTAAGTGCGGAGATTTGTTTGAAGAACAAAAGCGAGAGCGCAAACATAAGGATGCCCGCAAAAATCAGATACCAAGTTCCGACCTCGAAAAATGCGTCGAGTGGACGTTTTTTGCGAATGAGGTTGATTGCGTTCATCAGCATACCAAACCAAATATGCACAAAGCCGAGCGCAAAGGATATGCCGAGCAAAATCAGCGGCCCGTTGCCGTCAAGCGGTTTGACAAGTTGAAGTTTTTCAAGGAACGTGCCCGATATGTCAAGACCGAACCAACCGCCGAATATCGCGCCCCATACGATTGTGGATATACCGCCCATGCCGATGATGAGCAACAATCTGCCCTTGCCCGGAACGGGTTTTTTGATTGCATAGACGATAAATCCGCCAAGCGCAAGCAAAATGCCGTATGCCGCGTCGGCAATCATCATGCCGAAAAGCAAGAAATAGAAGAAGGACATGACGGGATTGGGATCGAGATCGGAGAAATAGTTGGGCGCGCTGTACATATTGGTGATGTCTTGATACGGCTCGACTATCTTGCTGTTTTTGACATAGGTAGGGACGATTTCGTCCTCTTTCGGCTCTTCAAACTCATATACGACGGTGTCGCCCATCTCGTCAAGCAAAGTTTTCAACTCCTCCTCGAACTCGGCGGGATACCACGCCTCCATCACAAAACTGCGCTTTGTCGCCGCAAATCCGTCAAGCGCGGAGTATTTGTCGAGCTGAACGAGATAATAATCGTAAAGCGTCTTGAAATCGGCAATATACATCTCTTTTACGAGAGCGCGCGTCGTAAGTTCGAAAGTTTCCTCTTCGAGCTCGTCAAGTTTTTCTTTGAGTTTTACGATATTTTCAAGCGGCGTCATATCGTCGTTGACTGACGCGCGGACAAATTCAAGGGATTGAAGCTCGAAAGAAAGCGCGTCGGCAACGTCGTTTGTTGCAACGGCAACGACGGGTTGCGCTTTGCCTTCTTTCAAAAACTCGACGTAAACGCACTCGTTTTCCTCTTGATACTTTTGCAAGGCAAGCACGTTTTGCGACGGAATACAGCCCAAAAACACGGACGTTTTTTCTCCGTTTTTGTAGAAAGAATAGGGCTTGCGCAAAGAAGAATAGACTTTGTGCTCCTCGATTTCTTCCTTTATGCTTGCTTTTTGAGCCGCTATCTCTTTTTGTCTTAAATTGATTTCTTCAAGATCGGCAACGTTCGCCATAAGCTCGACTTCTTTTGAGTCGATAAGGTCGAAATCGTCAAAACTCATCCTCTCGATTTTGGCAATCGGAGGGGTTTTGATAGGTGTGTAAATGTATGGATGTTCGCTTTTTTCGGTTTCCTTTGCAAACTTTTCGGCAACCTTTTTTTGATCCCTCAAATACGAAAAAGCAAACTCGATTCTGGCAATCTGCGCCTTGATGCGTTCGCAAGATGCGGAATTGTCAAGTCGCACGGTATCGTCCATATCGTGCGTTTTTGCGATTTCAACGTTTTTGGTGCGTTGAAGCGCCTTGAACAATTTGTGCCTGTCCGACTTATGCGCGACGAGCACCAGTTTTTTCATTTCAACAATCATAATCCGATGATGCAGTCAAGTTTATTCTTCGATTGTTTCTTTTTTGCCACAGTATTTTTCAACGAGAGCGTTGCAAAGCTCGCTTGCCTTTTCGCTTGCGGCAAGGTTGTGGTCCATTGCAAGTTCGTCCGCGGATTTTTGTCCTTTTTTGAGGATTTCGTCGCGCTTTTTTTGCGCGTTTGCTTCCGCTTTGTCAAGCGCGACGCGTCTGTCGTCGCGGCATTGCAAAACAGTGGCTTTTTTCTGCTTCTCGGCGTCGATTTCCGCCTGTTGCACGATTTGTTTCGCCTTGTTTTGCGCCTCGCTTACGATTTCGTCCGCTTGCGCTTCGGCTTCTCTTATCTCTTTCAAAACGTCGTCAATCATAACTCACCGTCCGTTTTCGATGTCGGAAATCATATCCAAACGTCTTTGATGTCTGCCGCCCTCGTAGGTTGCGGTGTACCATGCTTTGACAATGTCCTTCGCCTCGTCGGGAGAGATGACTCTTCCGCCCAAAGCGATGATATTTGCGTTGTTGTGGCGTTTTGTCATCTCTGCCATAAACGTGTTCGTGCACACTGCCGCGCGGATGCCCTTGACTTTGTTTGCGGCTATGGAAATGCCTATACCCGTGCCGCACATAACGACGCCGAGGTCGCACCTTTTTTGTGCGACGGCGTTTGCGACTTTGAGTCCGTATTCGGGATAATCGACGGAATCGGTCGAGAAACAGCCGAAATCCACAACTTCCGCACCCAGCTTTTCCAGCTCTTCGACGACGGCGTCTTTAAGCACGAATCCGCCGTGGTCGCAACCGACAGCAACTTTTGTCATAGCAATCTCCAACTTATTTTATACTTGCAAATTATTATACCACTTGAATATTCAATTTACAAGTCTTAAATTAAAAGGTAGTTTATTAAAAACTCATTTAATATATAAGAGAAACGGTCGGAAAATTTGCCGATTGAGGCATATCGTACCATTTGTAAAACACACAAAAAAAAGACGCGTTGCCGCGCCTTTTTTGTGTAGTTAAATTGTGGCGTTATGCCAGCTTTTTAAGTTTTGATTTCTTGACGACAATCGTCACGACCGTTGCAACCACAATGAGCGTTACGATCACGACTGCCGCCACTATAACGTAAATCTTCCATGCGTCGAGTGATTGATGGTTGACGTCCACAAACACGATGCCGTTGACATAGTTTGCCGAATACGTCAATTTGCCGTCGTTGACCACATAATCGGTGAGTTTGGTAAGTCCGCCGTTTTCGTTGACATAGTAGATTGCAATTCCGTTCAGGTTCTTGACGCTTTCGGGGAGCGCAACCGTAACCGTCGTGGGCGTGTTTGAAAGCAGAACGAGTTGATCGTCAAGATAGAGGTTGACTCTGAGCACCGCCGCCACGCTTGCGTCTTTGACGCCTGCCTTTTGGCTCATTGCCGCAACGTATTGCTCAACCGCTTTCAGATAGGACATATCGCTTGCAAGAGCGTTGTTCGTCTTGATTTCCTTCACTTCGAGTCTGTTTGCGACAACGCCTTTGCCCTCGGTGATGTTGATTGACGAACCGTCGGAGGAAGCAAGGCTCTTTGCGGTGAGTTCGAGCACGCCGGTGCTGCTCATAAAGACGTAGTTGTCTTGGCTGAGCGTATCGTCCGAAAGCACGACCGCAAACGAATATTTGCCCGCACTCTTGATGCCTTCGAGACCGACAAGCTTGGTTTGACTCTTGTCGATTGCGATTGCAGGAGCGTTGCTTGCGCTTGCCATTGCCACTTCGTAGCCGACGGAATAGTTTTTGCCCTCAACGAAATCGCCTGTGAGTTTCATAACCGTCGAACCGTCTATCATTTCTTCGCTCATTGCGTAGCCGTCCGAGCTGAGCGTGACGTTTACGATTGCCCTGAGCACTTGAAGTTCTGCAACAGTGCTTGCCGCATTGTAGTTTTTGCCACATTCGCTTGCAAGGAATTTGTCGGTGAGCGCAACGATCACTCTGTACTTGCCCGCATTGACGACTTCGTTTGCGGAAATCGTAACGTATTTGCCGTCTTTGAGCACTTGATAGGTCAGCGTGAAGTCCGCGTTCTTGACAAGGTTGTACCCGTTTGTAAGGTTGTTGTAGCTGATTCTGTTTGCGCCGCCTGCGGTTGCGTACTCGTGCTTTGCGCCGTTGTAGTATTCGCTGACGTTTTGAGCACGAAGTCCGACGTCCGCCTTGTCGATGACGATGCTCTTCTTCACCGAACCGCTGTTCCACTCGATATAGTAGCCGTTTGCGTCTACATCTTTGCGCGCGACGAATTGACCGTTTGCGTTGATATAACGTCTGACTTTGACGATACCGCTATACGTACCGACATTTATAGGATAGAGTTCGTTGCCCTCGTCGTCCACGAATATAACTTCGTCGGTTTCGAGTTCGCCTTGAACGACTTCGTGCAAACGATTGATGCCGTTGCCCGTCTTGTCGATTGCGTAAGAATAGCTAAACTCGTTTTGAGTGTCGCTACCCACGCTCACGCCGGTGAGTTTGGGAAGAACGATTTCGAGCGTTGCCGTGTCGAATTTCGCATTTGTGCCGGCGATATCGAATATCGTTCTGATTTGTCCGTCGTTATCTCTTGAGGAGATCGTGTCGATGCCTGCCAAAACGACGTTGTAGTTTCTCACAATCGTATCGACGGCGTCGTAATCGCAATCGGACACCACGTAGAGCACGTAATGCTCGTAAGATTCGAGTTTGTCGGAAATCTTTGCAAGTTGGGTTGCAGGCGTGGTTACACCGGTGTTTTCGTTGTAAACGCCGAGTCTGACCGTCGGGAAGAAGTTTGTTCTGTCATTTGCGAACAAGGTGTTGACCGATTGACCGCCGATGATGCCGTCGTTGCCGTTCTTGTCGAGATATCTCAATCCGACGTTGAAGAGAAGTTTGCCGTCCGCACTCATAACTTCGCCATAATTTGCGCTGTATGCGTTTGAAACGGTGAGGACGTACAAGTTTTTCTTGACGACGGAAACTTTGCTCGTTGTGCCGTTTGCTTCCGAAACGCTGCCCTTGTCGGTGTAGACAGGCTTAAAGTCGTAGTTCTTTGCCCTGCCGCCCTTCAAGACGTAGGACGTGGACGTCGTGCCCGCTTCGGGAGTGGTTGCGGCAAATGATACGTATGCTTGCGGCAAGGTGGAAATTTTGTCGTTTGCACCCTCGCCCATACGAACGTATCCGCCGATTGCGCCTTCCGCCGCCTTGACGTATTTGCCGTCTGCAAGGTCATAAGAAACGCCTGCAAGAAGCGTTGCATTGCTTGCGTCGAGTCCGGTTGCCGCAAGGAAGTCGGACATTGAAATATAGAATGCCGTATCGTTTGCAAATTGATTGTCAAGTGCGTATTCAACGCCGTCGTTGCCCACGAGTTTGTAGGTCACTTTGCCGGTGAATTTGCCGGTGGAAACACCGTATTCGGCCTCGTCGTCGGCAAGATACGCGTTGATGCTTCTTGCTTTGATTCTGCCGGAGAGCTTGACTTCGACGCTTGTCTTTTCACCCGCTATGGTGTAGTTGTAAGCATCCGCGCCGGCGATACCACTTGCCGTGAACACGACGTACTTTGCGGTTGCGTACGCGCTGTCGAATTTTGCCGAAACGTTTGCGATCGTCACGTCGTCACCGATGATGACGTTTGAAACCGCACTCGTTGAGAAGTTGAAATCGACGCCGACTTGACCGAAGAAGATATCCGTGCCGTCGTAGGTCTTTTCAAACGCGTCGGTGTCGGTTGCTCTTTCGATGCCGCTTGCTCTGATGGATGCGGTGCGTTGAGTGATTTTGCCTTGTGCGGGCAAATAGTTGATTGCGTCGACGAGTTTGCTCGTTTCGCCGGCATAATCGCTTGCAATCATGTATGCGTCGACACCGTCAACCTTATAGAAACCGACGATTTTGTTTGCGTTTTGCGCTTCTTCAACGCTTGCCGTATCGTTTTTGAGGATGTATTTGTCGGTTGTTTCGAGTGCGTACCAGTACTCCGCAATTTCAGCCTCGGCAGGTTTTTCGTAGACGATCGTGTCGTCGGCCATGACGAACGCCAACGCCTTCTTACCTGCGATTTCGCTATTATTACTATATACTAATGTATAGTTATCATATTTTTCCTTAATATTTTGCAAGAGCAAGCCGTATGCCGTGCCGTCTTTCGCAATCACGTTGCCGTCTTTGTCGATAGCGACGTTCTTGTCGATGAAGTATGCGCCGTTCTTGGTTTGAATCGCGTAGAACTTCTTGTCGGCGTCGATCATGTTTTTGAACGTATAGGAAATATTGCTCTTTACGACCGCTTCGTCGCCGTTGTACTCTCTCGTGCCGAGATCTGCGCTCACAAGCACGGGGCGAGCCTCGATGTTGCCTGTAATCGTGCCTTTGTATTGAACGAGCTCGTAGTTGTCGATCGCTTCGAGAGCAAGATCGTATTGTTCTTGCGAAAGCGAATTTTTAATTTGAAGAGTTGCTACCGAAACGTCGATTGCGATGTTTTTGCCCGTTTGCTTTCTTGCAAAGTTGCCGCTTGCAACCACTTCGAGCAAATCGGAGTGCCCTGCGACAATTCTGCCGTCGGTGATGTTGATGGTTATGCTTGCGCTTGTCGTGCCGTCGTAAATCTTATCCTTGATGTCGAAGTCGTTGACGATGAGTTGAATTTGCTTTTTGCTCATGTTCACGGCGTCGATAAGTTCGAAATCGTCGATTGCGTCGATAAGTTCGAAATCGTCGATTGCGCCCACTTGCAAGGAGTTGATCTTGTTGTACTTGTCGTCGACTTTGCTGTATCTCGCACCTTCGAGAACGTAGTTTTTGAGGATATCGGTATCCGTGCCGTCGAATCTGACTTTGAGCCCGCTGACAAGGACGTTGTGTTTGCCGTTTGCACCGACGTTTTCATCCTCTGCGCCGTTCAACGAGAGCATGAAGGAAACTTTGCTTGCGTCATAGGAGAACTTTTTGAGTTCTTCTTCGAGGTTGGTTGCGTATTGCACGGACGTAAACGTACCGTTGACGTTGTCCACAACCACGTTTGAAGTGCCGTCGTATGTCTTGTCGGCAAACTGCACGTTGGGCACGAGTCTTGCCTTGGAGATGACGACGCCGATGTCTGTGTATGCGGTGTTGAGCGCATCGACGTCCACGTAGTAGTTTTTGTCAAGAACGCTGTAACCGGAAACGGTGACGGTATGCGTGCCGGCATTTGCGTTTGCGGCTTTACCTGCAAGTTCCAAACCTACGGTTTGAGCGGTGTCGCCCTCTGCAAGCGCACCTTGTGCGAACGTGTAAGTCATATCGACATCCGTTTTCTTGTTGTAGTCGCGATCCACCGCGTCGAGAGTTTGGAAACTGCTTGTTCCGAGCACGCGTTGCTTGATGGACGCAGGCATATTTTTGAGCACGATTTTGATGCCTTTGCGATTGTTGTACATCGCGTTTTCGTCGATGACGATATCGGAGTTTTCGTAAATGCCGTCGCGCTTGATGTCAAACTCTTCGGGTTTGTCGATGACGAAGAACAACGCGACGTTGACGACGTAGTTGGAGTTGACTTCCGTACCCGTAAACGAATCGCTTTCCTCGGTGATGAGGAACTTGTCCGCGGTGATAAGCGACTTCGTACCCTCGCCCGATGCAAACGAAACGCTGCTTACGCCGAGGTCTTTGGTGTTGTCGTATTGTTTGGATATCGTCACGTCGCTCTTGAGAAGCGCAATGATGCCTGCCGAAATGATGATGTTACCTTTGCCGTCGATATTGTCGATATAGATGATCGTAACGAACGTGCTATCGTCTATTGCAACGATATCCTTTGCCGCAGAGCCGTTGACTTGCGTCGAGTTGCCGTCGTTGACGAAATTTGCGATGCGGTAGTTGAGAGCTTGCGCACCGGAGAGCGAGAACGTGTCGAAAACGATGCTTCTAATGCCCTTTTCGGGGCTGTCGTAGTTTGCGTTTGCAACGAGAGTTACGTCATCGGTTGCAAGCACAAGATACGAGGACAAATCGTAAAGGTTCGCGCCGTTGTAGAACACGTCGGTCTTTCCGTCGTATGCTTTGCCGATACCGACGAAATACTTGGTTGAAAGGTCGATGCTCTTTTGCTCGATTGCAAGTTTTTGAGTTGAATCGACAGCCGCTTCAACCTTGAAGTTGGAGTTTTTAGTGCTGAACGGAGTGCCGACCGCAAAGCCGTAATATCTGCCGTCCGTGCCGTAGACAGTGCCGCTTGCGTCGGTTGCGCCGTCGTATCTGCTTGCAAAGCTCAAACGAGTGCCGTTCTTGTCGAAGATTGCTCTTACGAACACGCCGTTGATTCCGTCTTTTAGGTCGTTGTATGCAACGTTTGCATAGCTGCCGTCTTTTGCGATTGCTTGTCCGCCGACGGATGCCACGTCAAAGCCGATGCCGTAATCACCGTCCTCTTCGCCGTACACTTTGGAGAGGTTTTGCGCGGTGGGTTTGACGACGATTGTCGCAGGATTGATGGTAACCGTAACCGGCTCGACGAACACTGCGTCTTCGAGTGCGGTTTCACCGTTGTAGAGTTTTGCTCCGCTTATGCTCAAAATGCGCTTCCCTGCGTCGAGAATCGTGCCGTTTGCGACGTCCACGGACCACTTAACAGAGGTATATTCGCCGCTGGGAGTGCCTTGCAATTCAAATTTTTCGGAATCGAAAACGAGGGTGTTTTCGCCCCAAACGAATCCGTAAACAAACTCGAAGTTTACGCCGTCTTTGACTTTGACGACGATTGCGTTTTGTTTTGTCACGTACACGATATATTCCGCTCCGCTTGCGTCGAGCTCGATAACGACGTTGCCGTCGTCGAGCGTGCCGCCGAGCACGATTGCGTACTTATACACCGCAGAATAATCTTCTTCTTCCGTAAGCTCTGCGATTTGCGCGCCGAGAGAAAGTTTTGCACCGTTTGCAAACAACGCTTCGATTTGGCTTGCGACAACCATATCCGTTGCCGCAATCTTGTATGTCGGAGCGATTTTGCTTATTTCGCTTTCAACCGTCGTCCCGAACGGAAATACGCTTGATTGACCGCTCACGTCGAGTTTGACGGTACGTTTTTTGATTGTGAATTTGTATTTTGCAGTTTGGACGAGAATCGAATAGTTTTCATCGACGTCAAACAACGCCGCGTTTGCGTCGAAATCGTATTGACCGACGCCCTCAACGGGTTCACGGGTTATTCTGCCATCCGCAAAGTAAAGCGCATATCCGCTTTCAATCGTCTCGTCGTCTTTGCGATATCCCTTGAATATATCGGCAACGATTTGATCCTCACTCTTGTAAAGATTTGCAAACTGAGCAAGCGCCACGCCGAATTTGAATTCGGGATCGCTGTCGCCGAAGAATTTGCTTGCGCTCCATGCGTCTATGGTGACCTGACGTCTTGTGACGGTGTGAATTGCACTGTTGAACGTCACGTCGTAGTTGGTTGCCGCGGAGTAGTCGCTGCTTTGGTTGACGATTGCGTAGTTGCCGACTCTGTATGTTTCGCCGCTTGCAAGAGTAACGTCTTTAAGCACAAGGTTTACAAAGATGTTCTCGCTTGCCATTTGCGCTTTGTCGATGCCCGTAACGTCGAAGTCAAGCATTCCGAGCACGCTTGACGCAGGCTCGCCGAATTTGCTTGTGGAGGATTTGACGGTGATGACCGCTTTACCCTTGATGACGTCGTAGCGAACGGGCGCGAACACTTGCTCGCCCGCATCGTTCGTTTCGAAGTCGCTCGTAACAAAGCTTTCGTCATCCTTGGGGATGTAAATTCTCACTCTGTAACTGCCGACTTTCGTGGGAACGAAGAACACGGGGCTGCCGTCCGAGTCGAGTTTTGCCTCGCTCGGATCCGTTGTCGTACCGCCCTCGTTGTTTTCGTAGAGCAAATTGTTGTCGCTATCAACGAAGCGGTACACGAACGAGCTCTTTGCGCCCTCGTATCCCGAGATAACCACGGAAGATACGTCGGTGGGAGCCGCGGTGTAACCTACGCTGCTGTTGATGTAGTTGTAGGTGACGACTTTTCTTGCCGAAAGCTCGAATTTGTTGCTCTTTTCGAGGTCGGTGAGGTTGTTGAAATCGTCAAGCGTCACTTGAAGCGTTTCGTAGCCGCTTGCGGTGATATATTGCGCGTTTTCGTTGCTTATGCCGCTCCAAACTTGATTTTGCGTGTAGTTTTCAAGCAAGACGTTGCCGTTTTGCGTGAACTTGAAAGGCACGTAGGAATTTGCAAGACCGACGTTGAAGAGCAAGGTTTCGCCACGCTTGATTGTGGTCACGGCGATGCCTTCCGCATTGGTAAAGGTGAGGTTTGCAAAGCCGCTTTCAAGTTTTGCATTGCTTTTGACACTTGCCGAAACGCTGTAATTGTTTGCGTCCACAAGCACAAAATATCTGCTGAGTTCGGACACGTTGCCCGCCTGGTCTTCCGCCCAGACGTAGACAAGACGCATACCTGCGTTCAGATTTTGCAAGAGTTGGAGAGTAAAATCTGTTGCGTCGCCGTCCAAAGCGTCGCCCGTAGCCATGATGTATCTGTCGAAACCGAGTTCTTTTTGAATGTCGATTGCGCTCTTATAGTTGTTTTCGACGTTTATATCCCTATACGCCAAAAGTTCCGTCAAGTTCTTCACCGCTTTGATGCCGTAGTGAATCTTGAGTCCGCTTGCGTAGTCGGTTGCCGTGATAGCGTCGTTGAAAGCGAGCATAACCGGCAAGTTGTAAGAGGTTGTAAACCAGTTTCTCCAAGACGGAAGTTCGTAGTTTTCAAACGTGGACAAATAGCCCTCTTCGTCTTCAAACAAAGGAACCGTCGGTGCGATGCCGTCGATGAGGACTTTTATGCCGCCCTTCCAATCGTTGTTGATATATTCCACGGATTGCTCGTCTATGTCAATCGCATTTATCGAAGCATATTGTCCGCAGAACATCGAGAACGTCGATATCCACTCGAAAAACGCCGTTGCGGGAGTGGGGATAGTAAACGTAAACGTGCCGTTGCCGCCTTCGTCGACAGCATATGCGACGTTGACGTCTACGCCGTTGATATTGATCGTAATATCGTTGCCGACCGCCGTCGTAGCCGCACCGCTTGCCGATGTGATATAGTTCGCTATGCCCGCAACGTAACTGTCGCCCTCGTAGTCGCCCATGCCGTTGACCACGATTGCGTGCATTGCGCCGTTTGCGTCCTCGAATCTGAACGTATAGCCGGAGAAACCGCCTGCGGTGAGCGTAAATTTGAGAGTTACGTCACCCGTTGCCCACTTGCCGTTTTCGCTTGCAAGTATGGTGGTTTGGACGCCGTTTTTGTCAAAGGAGTAATCGACGGTATATTCAGGTCTGTCGTAGTCCACCTTTGTGTAGAAGGACTTGACGCCGCCCTTGTTGCCTGCAAGATCGAAGATATAGAAAGTAAATCTATAATATCCGTGTCCCGTCACGTTGTCGGTTATGCTTGCAGGGTTGCCCTGCTCACCGCCTCCGTACACCTTTGCGACGCCGTTGGCAAAGTCGTATGTGAACGAGCTGATTTCACCATAGGCAATCGGATTGATGCCTGCCGCCTTCACTGCCGCATAGTCTGCAAATTGAGTGATTGCGCTGTTGTTGAGCTCGGCAAGACTGTCCGCTCTGTTGACCGTATAGAACCAAATGTACGGAGAATAACCCGCCGCCGTATCGTCCTCGTTGATGTTGATGCTTCCGTCTGCAACAATTTTGTTTTGACGGAACCATGCCAAATCCGATGAACTTGATTTGATATAATTGTCAAGAGATACGTTCGTACCGCTGTTTACGTTGTCATCGGGAGCTGTTGTGTCGATACCGCTATATTCGATATTCCACCTATTTGATGAAAAGCCATAGTCCGTTACTTGAGTTGCAACTCTGGCATTTGTATACATATATGTCTTGACGACAACCTCTGCACGATTCGTTTTTGTAACAACCGCCCAGCCAACAAGTTGCCCTTCGACATAAATGCCTTTTCCATGGTTTTCACCATATGAATTTGCATCATAAAGATTAAAAACCGCAGCAAGAGTTCCGCCAGTTGTGTCATCGGCATCTTCCTCTCGATATTTGCTTCCCACAATAACCTGCTTTATACCCGATGCATAATTGATATCGATATCTTGCGCCATTTTGGAAGGCACATTGATTGTTTTTGTAAATGCACTTTTGCTTTTTCCGCAATTTGGACATGTATAGCTGTTCTCTAACGAATCAAAATTTGTACCCGTATAAACATACCCGCACTCGCAGACATATTTCAAAGTTTCTGTTGTAAATCCTTGCGATATATCGCCACTGTCAATATATCCCATCAAACCCGGCAAATAATTGTAGGTATCATGGTATGTTACCGTAGATGTTTTGTAATAATTTTGTCCTCCGATTGTTGCAATTGGAGAATTTGTATATGACTGCAACTTTCCGTTGCCATATGTCACGTTATCTATTTTTTTTGAGAGTTGACTTGTAATATTGTCATGCCAAACAGCCCAACCACCCGCAGTTGAAGCATTTGTATTATAAGGATAAAAACTATCTTGAACGGTATTGTCGTATTGTGCTTTGTTGACAGGCGAAGCGCCGTCAACACGTTCGATAGTATCAGAATCAGCTTTAACTTCTCTAACTAATTTCACATTCGTGAATTTTAGATTTCTAAACGATACAGTACAATCTCCCTTTGTTTCACCAATACCTACACAAACATAGATATTTGTATTTTCTCTATTCAGCGTTAGACCGCTAAATGAAAGGGTGCTGTCACTCCACGATCCCTTTTGCGTATTATTATATTTGTATCCATAATCACCTTTCTTTCCACCGGCCTGATTTGCACCGGTAAGAGGAAGGTGTTTTTCATTTGTTGCACTAAGCGGCTCCGAAGACGTTGCAATTTTTGCACATGCCTTTTGCCATTGCGCACTTTGATGAGACTCGCCCTTTGAAACATCGATCTGCGCGTCAAATGTCATTTTGAACTCATCGTTTCGCAGTAGTGATGTCAAGTATTGAGGAAGTGCCAAGTTGAACACGGCGGAAACAGAATCGGCATCTGTAGGCCATGTTCCTTGAACTGGGAACGACATTTTGGCACCACCACCATCTGCCGCTGGCAACGGCTCCATAGATAGCAAATCTACAAAATCATCACCCTCTCCGCTTTGCACGCGCCCTTTTTCAGAGTTATAAGTGATATTTTTCATTGCAAACACATACTTCGCAAAAGTCACATCTCCAATGCTCCATTCTGTTTTGGAATTGTTTGCATTTTTGCCGTATCCCATTATACTTTCGAAATCCGTCTTAAATGCAGAAAGCGCATAATCGTCAGGATTTACCAAAGTAGATGTGTTTAGATATGCATCATTTTGATAAACTCTTACAAGGCCGCTGGTGTCGCCATCAGGATTCAAAGCCTTAGCAGAATTAAAATATCCGTCGGGCGTAACCGAAATTGCCACGGCAAAGACCAGCGTGAAGCAAAGCGCAAGCACAAAGATTCTTGCAAGCGAGAGTAATTGTCTTGATTGGTTGCCATTTCTCATAATATCCACCTCGGATTTGGTGTTATGTGCGTGTACGCTCTCATCGCGCGTATGCGCACGCAAATTTTTATACAACTAACATATTACACGAATTCGAAAATATTGTCAATACCTATTGTTCAAACGGCGCTGAGGCAACGACAACACGCGGTTGCGTATTGCCGAGAGCCTCGCTTGTTCTCACAATCACTACCGCGCAGAAAATCTTTGCTATCAGTTCGAGCAGGGACAAAATCTCCTGCCACAATTTCGCAAGA
>OHGK01000594.1_pt1 | contig 23771 bp, 23 predicted proteins | sample 1567671 | NCBI WGS metagenome assembly OHGK01 (sample SAMEA3879577, study PRJEB24766) | human gut metagenome | biome: human-associated habitat; feature: feces | place: USA | collected 1985/1987 | reverse complement strand
CGGACATCCGTCGGCATTCCGTCTTTCCGACGCCGAAGAAACGGATATGATGTCGCATATGTACGGCATCATCGGTTCTCCGCTCGAACCGCTTCTTGCGGCAAAGGGCTACAAACAACATTCCAGATGCTTGCTTCTCGGCTTCTGCGACGGCGAAAGCGGACTGCAAAGAAACATCTATCGCAACATCCGCAAGATTGCAAGAAAGTATCACGGACTGTATCTCACCGGCTACGTAACGACTTCGTGGGAGCACGGCAGATTCTCCGACCCGTATCTTCGCGACACCATTCAGGACTACGGCATCATCATCGACACTCTCGAGTGCGCCGTCAACTGGGACAATATGCCCAAAGTTCACGACGAGGTCAGGAAAGTCGTCAAAGCATGGCCTAACGCAATTTGCACTTGCCACATTTCGCACAGTTATCCGCAAGGCGCAAATCTATACTTCATCTTCATCATCAAGACCACCGATCTCGACGCTTTCAGAAAGTATCACAGCTCCATTTTGGAAGCAATCATGAAGTCGGGTGCCGCGCTTTCGCACCATCACGGCATCGGCAAACTTTTTGCGCCCTTCCTCGAAGGCTCGATCGGAAGCGAGCAACTCAAAGTGTTCAAGGCACTCAAAGCGTATTTCGATCCCAACAATACGCTCAATCCCGGCGGCACGCTTGCGCTTGACGAACATCCCGCAAACTTCTGATTAGGGGGAGTGCGACTGCAAAAATTGGCGTAAGTACACGATAAAATCGCAAGAAATCAACAAAAAACAACGCTTGCAAATATTTGCAGGCGTTGTTTTTTGTCAACTTCAAGTGCGCATATGAGCAAAAATATTATTTGCGAAAAACGACGCGCGTTCATATGCGAATATGCCCATATGACGATATGCAAAAACATATCCGTCGGGGCGGTGAATACGTGCAGACTTTTGCTTGCATGCGTCGATTGGCGGCAAGTCGTTTTTGACGATTTAATAGCGTTTGAAACAAAAATTATTGTTCTTCTTCGAGTGCCAGACGATAGGCTTCGAGCACTTTGTTCTTGAAAAGTTCGCGCGTTTGCGAATTTATGGGGTGGACGATGTCCTTGTATTCGCCGTCCGGCGTTTTTCTTGACGGCATTGCAACGAAAACTCCGCCTTCTCCCTCTACGATTTTGATGTCGTGCACGGCAAAACAACCGTCAATAACAAGGGACGCAACCCCTTTGAGTTTGCCGTCTTGATTTACAAGTCTGATTTTTACGTCCGAAAGTTCCATATCTCCCTCCTGGTATGGTTTTAAATATTATAACACTTTGTATGAAAATAAACAATACATATTTAAAAAAATGAAACAAAACGGCACAAATTTGATGTTTATGTTGATTATATATGGCAAAACGCAGCGGAATTTTGAGAAAAAAACAAGCGTTTTTGCGTGTAAAAGTTGCAACCAAACGGCGATAAAACCGAAAACGCAAACGTGAACAAAGTGTTGCAATCGACGTTTTGTTTCATATATTGAAATATGGATTTGTCAAAAGCAAAAAGAGGGTATTTTGTCGGGATAGGCGGAGTCGGGGTGAACGCGCTTGCGAAATTCGTTGCGGATTTCGGCATACAGATTAGCGGCAGCGACGCAAAAATAAACGGGCTGTGCAACGGACTTATAAAAAACGGTGCGAAAATCGGCAAAATTCCCGACTTTTTCGAGCTTGAAAATGCGGATTTTTTGGTGTTTTCTTCGGCAATTCCGAGCGATAATCCCGAAATAGCAAAAGCGAGAGAAAAGGATATTCCCGTTTTTGAAAGGCACGAATTTTTGGCGCGGGTTTCAAACTTGTTCGGTCAAACGGTCGCAATTGCAGGCACGCACGGCAAAACCACGACAACCGCTATGCTCGCGCATATTCTCAAACAAAACGACGTGAAATTTGCCGCAATGATAGGCGGTGAAAGTATAGAATTTTCAAATTACGTCAACAATACGGGTGTAAGTCAAATCGAAGATTTGAAAGATTGCGTATTTTTGTGCGAAGCGTGCGAGTACAAACGCAATTTGCTTGCGCTCGATCCCTGTGTAAGCGTGGTGCTTAATGCGGAATGCGATCATCCCGATTGCTACGATGATTTGAAAAGCGTCAAAGCGACTTTTTCAAAGTTTTTGCAAAAAAGCAGTGTAAAAATCGTTTGCGAAAACAACCTCGAACTCATTGACAAAACGAAAAAACAAAATAGCAAAAACTCGTTTTGCGTGTGCGTTGAAAACGGCAAAGAGAAAAGAATACAGTGCTTTTTCAAGGCAGACGGCGCAATGGTGTCCGACGGCAAAAAAGTCGTTAAGCTCAAAATGAAAGACGAGGGGGAATACAACTATAAAAACGCAACGTTCGCAATTGCCGCAGGCGTTGCGTGCGGAATGGACTTTGAAAACTGCGTGCATGCGCTTGAAAGTTATCAAGGCGTGAAAAGGCGTTTCGAGCGTGCCGCCGATATCGGAAAAACGAAGGTGTACTTCGACTTTGCACATCATCCGAGCGAAATTGCCGAGGTGATAAAACGCGCGCGAAATCTTGGAAAAATCATGGTAGTTTTTCAGCCGCACACGTATTCGAGAACAAAGGCGTATCTTGACGATTTCGCAAGCGTATTGGGTGCAAAACGGAACGGCGTCAAAACCGTTGCGATTATGCCTACGTATGCCGCGCGAGAAAGACTTTCCGACGGCGTAGACAGCGATGTGTTGTTCAATGCTATTTTCAACAAATATCGCAAACGAGGCATTTATCTTCTCAAAGGAGCGCAATCAACTATTGATTTCGCAAAAAGTCGCGCAAAATCACATGACGTGATTCTGATGATCGGCGCAGGCGATATTTATGATTTGAAGGACATGTTAAGGTGATACCATATGCAAAAGTGCGCATATGTGCATACACGAAAACGAGGATACCCGATATGCAAAAATACGCATATCGGAGTGGCGTTTTTGATATCCTTGCTTATATTATATCCTCGGCATTGAAGTCCAAAAGGCGTTTGATGTTGTCTGCCATAACTATGAGCGAGCGGCACTTGGACAGTGCGTTCTGATAGTCCTCACATTCGATCGAGCCTTGTGTTTCGGCAAGTGCGACGGAGAACGAGCGTACATCCGGCGAGAATGCAAACAATTCCATATACATGCGCTTTTTCTCCCACCAGTCGAATATCTCGTTCGCTTTGTCGATGCAGTCGTCGTTCTGTGATTTTATGGAGTTTTCAAGAGATACGAGCTGTTCGTTTAGAGAGGAAAAAGTCTTGTGAATATAAAAATCTTCAAGCACTCCGCCCGTTACGATTATGACAAGAATTACGATTGCAAGCACAACTTTTTTCATTGCTTTTCGCCTCCGTGAAATAGAGAAAAAGCTTTGTCCGCTTTTTGCGAATCGCAAAGCTCGTCTTGCTTTTCCGCACAAGAATTTTGCTGCTCGCAATCGCCGTTGCTATCGTTGTTGCAACCGTTGTTGCAACCGTTGCCGTCGTCGCTTGAATCTGCACTTGAGTTTATCGTTGCGGTGATAAAGTGTCCCTTATACGGCTGGATGAAAACGTCTTGCCCTGCAAGCAAAAGCACGAGTATGTCCTCTTGCTTCATCTCTATATCGTTGAGATAGGCAAGCACGTCCTCTTTGACGTTACCCTCTAGCGTTGCAACGTTTTCCGCAACGAATTCCCCTTCCATAATGACGGTGACGGGGATTTCGGCTTTGGGAGGATTTAGCTGCACGTCGGAGGGAGAGAGCGGTCTGTTTGCCGACTTTTGCAACACGCTCATATTGCCGTTGGTTTCGAGAATTGCGTATTCGACTTCGGATGGATTGAAGCATCCCGCGCCGCGTAACGCTTCCATAATGTCGTCGATGTTGAGATTCAACTCTTTCATGACGTCGGGCATAATATTGCCGTTTTGTATGATGATAATAGGCTTACCGTTGAGAAATTTGCGGAATTTGATGCTTTTCGTGGCAAGTTTCGTGATGATGATATGCACCAAAAACAGCGAAAAAACGGGAATTATTCCGTACAAAATGGGAATTGACGAGTCCGCCATAGGTATGCACACAAGGTCGCTTGCCACAAGCGTTATCGCAAGTTCGAAGGGTTGCAACTCTCCCAGCTGTCGTTTGCCCATAAGCCGCATGGCGATGAGCAAAACGAAGTATAAAATCAAACACCTTATAAACAAATTCAGCATACGCATAGTTTGCATACAAGGCGTGTTTTTTATGCCGATTTTGCGGATTTGGGCGTTTTTGCTTCTCTCGATTTTTGCAAACCACACTTATGCGCCTTTGCGCGCGTATGGTGCTTACTCTTGAAATCGCATAGCGATTTTTCACGTTTTTCCTTGCATTTTTTATGTGTTTTTCTCGTGATTTTTGCGGGTTTTTCATGGCTTGGAGCAAACATTTTGACGCAAGCGGTGACGTCAACCACGTTGAAAGCGGATACGATGAGGAAGAAAAAGAAAAGAACGTACACGCCCACAACCACGATTGCGGTGATATAATCGGCATAATTGCAAAGCAGTTTCGCCGCGAAAAGTCCCGTAACGGCAAGCGGAACGGAAAGCAAAATCATAGGCACGTTTTTCTTGTGGTTGATAAACGAGCCGACTTCTTTTTTGAGGACTATCAGATTTAAAATCGCAATGAGCAAAAAGCAAGTGCCGGTTGAGAGCGCCATTGCGTACACGCCTATGTATTTTGGCATAAACAGCACGCACGGAATCATTGCCACCGCTCCCACAATCGTGTTGAGAAGTGTGTTTTGCTCTTTGCCGAGCGAGTTTAGCATAGGCGTGGTCGCTTGCGCCGTGGCGATTGGAAAGAGCATAAACGAACAGTAAGACACGAATTTGCCAGCTTCCTTGTCCTTGAAAAGAAGTAGACCGAGGCTTTGCCCGAGCGGCAAATACACCGCAAAAAACAAACACGCAATGACGATTGCAAACAGCATAGAGGTTGCCATTTTCGCACGCACGGCGTCCATATCGCCTTTTGAGCGCGATTCGGCAACGTCGGGAACGAACACCACGGACAGCGCGCTTATAAACGCCACGGGCGCCATGATGAGCGGAAGAGCCATGCCCGACACTCTGCCGTACTGCGCCGTCGCTTCCGCAAGCGTAAGTCCCGATTTTACAAGCATTTTGGGCAGAATATACGCGGTCAAAGACGCGCCCAAAGACGTGATTATACGCGTTGCGGAAAGGGGAATTGTTTTGAGCGTCAAATCCTTGAATCCGCTCGGTTTTGTCAATCGTCCGCCCGATAGGAAAAACAGTATTATCAAAATTACTACGCACGCTAGGTCGGAAATCGTCATTGCCAAAGCAATGCTCTGCGCTCCGTCGAGCCAAGAGAGCAAACCGCCCGTAAATACGATTGAAAGCACGATTTTGACGATTTCGTCGACGAGTTCGGTGGACGAAAACGCAACGAATTTCTTGCGCCCCCAAAACCAACTTCGCAAAGACGCATACAGCGTTGACGTCAAAAGGGTGGGAAGCATAATGAAGAAAATAGGCAAGCAGTCGGGATTTGAAAACAGGGGAGATATTTTCTTTCCCAGCCCGAAAAACAGCGCGCAGATTGCCGCCGATATGCAAAGCCCCATAATCATCGAAGCAGTTGCAAGCGAATTTTGTTTTTTGAGGTTTCCGCTTGCTTCCGCAATCTTGCGCGAGAGCACTGTCGGTGCGCCTGCGGTGATTGTAAAGAGCATCAAGAGAGTGCTGAGCGCAATTTGATAAAGTCCGACGATTTCCGCGCCTAGCGAGCGCGACATCCACATCTTGAAAATGAAAGAAGCAAGCCTTGTCGCAACCGAAAAACTTGTGACTATGCCGAAAGATTTTGCCGTTTTGTTCATATTGAATAATATGAAAACAACTTATAATTAATTATATAAGAATATAAAACGGAACTTATATCTCCCGAAATGAAAGTTGCGCTCCGTAAATATTTTTATGTTTCGTATGTTTTTATAAAAAAACGCTCGCAAGTTTTTGCTTGCGAGCGTTTTGCTTTATCGGCGATTATTCTTTGTTGTCGTCGTACTTGTTGTGTTTTGCATCGAGGGAAGGAGTTTCAACGGGTGATGCCGCTTTCTTTTCTTTCTTCTTTGCAATCGGCTTTCTGACCTTGCGCACGATATAGACGATCACAACCACGATGATGAGCACTGCAAGAACTATCGTGGGCACCATCCACCACAAAGCTTCGGTGTTGAAGGTCTTGGAGGGAGTTTCGTTGCCGCCGTTGTTGTCATCGTCGCCCTTGCCGGAAGTTTCGTTGGAAACTTGACGTTTGAGCACGGTGTCGCCTTCGGTTGCGCCGTCGTAAACGCTTTCGTCAACGGTCTTGACGGTTACGTCGTCGAACATTGCGTATCCGCTTGTGATGCCCTTGACCTTTGTTTCGCCGTCAACGGTTTCGGACTCGTACTTGCCGAGGGAGAGTTTGACGGTGACGCTCGTCACGTCGTCGTCCATCGTCTTGACGTAGAAGGTGTATTTCGTCCAACCGTCGTTCGCCTTGATTGCGGTGAAGGAGAAGGGCTTGTCGGATTCGTTTGCAGAGCCGAGATAAAGCTCGATGTTTGCGCCGCTGATGTCATCGTCGGAGGACATACCGTAAGTTTTCACCCAAACGGACACTTCGTAGAAGGACGCTTCTTTGAGAGTGAGGGAAGAACTTGTGTATGTGTATGCGCTCTTTTCGGTGTTGTTGATCACAAGCATTTGATTTCCGCTGTGAGCGGCAAGTTCGCTGACGGGAATCCAATTTTCCTTTTTGAGTTTGACGACTTTTTCTTCTTTGAGGGTTGCGATGATTTCGTCATCGGATTTGCCTTCGAATCTTGAGTCTGCTTTTGCAGCTGCGATTTCTTCGTTGGTGGGAGTTGCTTTGTCGCTGTCAACGGTGTAGTCCGCACCGAGGATGCGAGCATAGTCAACGCCGTCAACGGTTTCCACTTCGTAGAAGTTGCGATCCGCATAAACGATGCCGCTCTTGGTAGATTTTGAAGAAGTCGTGCCGCTTACGCTGCCCGTCCATCCGCTGGGGGTGGAAAGGCTCTTTCTCGATTCGACGGTGGATGAGAGCGAGTCAAAGCTATCGGTGAGGAAGGAGATTTTGGAGATTTTGTGATTTGTAGTGTCAGAGGTTGCTGCTTCGTATTTGTCCTCGTCGATGGTGTTGTAGGTGACGTTGTCGAACAAAACGGTACCGTTGGATTTTGCATCGTCCTCGCTCGCGGCATGTGTGCCGTACTTGACGTCCTCGCCGAGCCAGAGGTTAAGTTTGACGGAAACGCTTGCGTGACCTGTGCGGATATAGAAGGTGTACTTTGTCCACTTCGCGTCTTTTGCCGTGACGACAAACGTGCTTGCGGTGCTGTCTGCGTCGACGGAAGATTCACCTGTGAGGAATACGGAGAACTTGGTGTTGCCGATTGTTCTTGCATACACGGAGAGCGCATAGTAGCTGTTTGCAGAGAGTGTCACGCTGTTTGAAGAGAAGCCTGCCGCATAAGCCGTCGTGCCGTCGTTTGAACCGATTGCGAGAAGTTGAGCTTTCTTTCCGGGGAAGGAGTTGAGGTCGGTGTTCTCGTCGTAGAAGTTGCCGTAGAGATTGTCAAACACGCTTGCGTTCACGTTGGGGAACACTGTCGTCGTTTGATGGGAGTGCGCAAATGACTTGTTGTCGTCCGTGCTCAAAGCAATCGTACCTGCAACGAGTTTGGAATCGGAGGTGTTGGGCTTCAAAGTCTTGTCGCTGAACGTCCAGTTGGAAGGAGTTGCCGCGATAGATTGTTCTTTGAGAGATTTGCCGCTTTCGAGGTTCTCGTCCTTGGTGTCGTAATCGTCGAACGCACCGTTTGTGAAGGTGTAGCTTGACGAAGCGGAAGCAAGGTTTACGGTTTTGACATAAGTTCCCGTGCTTGCACTGTCGTATACCGATTGAGTGATTTCTGCGCCGTTGACGTTTGCAACGTACATAGAACCGCTCGTGAGAGTGCTAGATGCCCAGCGATCGCCGGTGCCGAGAGCAAACTTCAATGTGACGTCGGTGTCTTCTTTCTCGCTGCCCTTGACAAACATGATGAGTTCGCACCAATTGTTGAGGTAGGGGTCGAAGCCGTCCTTGTCGGAGTTGGTGTTGATTTGAGAGAACGTTGTCAAAGTCGAATCGTCTTTGACGGTGTCGCCTTTCTTGACGAGAGAAACGTATGCGCCGCTCGTATCTTTGACGTCTTCTGTTTTTACCCAAACAGAGAAGCGATAGAATTTGTTTTTCTCGATGGTGATTTTGCCCGTTTCGATTTCATAACGACTGTCGCCGCTTGCTTTGATTTGGTATGCGCGAGTGTCGACGATTGAGTAGGGCGCTGCGGGAGTGCCTTCTTCGCCGAGGTTGATCACGCCGTGAGAAATGAGGTCTTTGACAATCGGGTTCTTTGCGTTGGTCGTGTCAATGCTGGGCACCCAGTTCTTCGGAATGCCTGCGCCGAGTTGTCCGATGCCTTCGGGGTAGGTTGCGTCGCCTGCTTCGAGGATGTCTGCAAGCATGTTGGAGCTTGTAAGATCAACGATAAGACCTTGATAGTCGGTTTTGCCTGCAACTGCCAAGTCGAGAGTTTGATTTGCGTTGCTTGCTTCGATGCCGCTGCCTGCGGTGGGGAGGTTTTCGATTTCCGCAAGGTTGAGTTCGTCAACAAACACCCATCCGTTTGCAAACGTGCCGTTTGCGGTGTATGTGGTTTGAGTCTTGTCCGAACCCCAGTTGGTGTATTCGACAGCCTTGTTGCTGGAAGTGCCTTCCGTGCCGAGCCATAACGTCATGTTGTAGCTGAAATCTTTGAATTGGTTGCCTTGGATATAGAAGGTGTAAGTCTTCCAACCGTTTGTGGTTTGACCGGGATCTACCGCGCCATCCTCATAACTGTTGGAGTCGATAGCCTGACCGCCGATATAAGTTTTTTCGGAGGGGTTGGAAGAGATACCTTTGATGGTGATGTCCTTGCCGTCGCTGCCCGAAAGCACCAAAGATGCGCCCGCACCGTGAATACCATAGGTATAAACGTTGATGGAAAGAGCGTAGGTCTTGTTCTTTTCAATGGTGATTGAACGAGAGGACTTGATGCCTTGCGCAGTCATAAGTTGTTGCGAAAGCATAAAGACGTTTGTGCCTACTGCGGACGTCGGAAGATTTTGGATTGCGTCCGTGATTGCTTCGAGGCTGCCTGCGGGGACGTAGGAACGTTTTTCCGCAGTGGAGTTCGCCTTTGTGTAGTAGGTCGTCGAATATTTTTCGTAGTTATCGGCAAATTTGCTTACGTCGATGACTGCGTTGTAGCCCAAAGAGGACGGAGCGGAATCGTTGTTGCCGCTGTTGCCCGTCACGAGAGACCAACCGTTCGGCGTGCCCGAAGAGGAAAGAGTGGTCGTGCCGAAATCGAAGCGTCCGTTGGAAACTTTGAGGGTTGTCGTTCTTGTGGTGAGAGTTGCAAGGTCGGTTGCGTTTCTTTCGCTTTCGACTGCAGCCTTGTATTCTTCGCCGTCGTCGAGCTTGGTGAGGCTGAGGTTGTCAAACACCGCATAACCGGTGGTAAGACCGGTGGTGTAAGAGGTGGAGTATTTGCCGAGCGCAAGCATCACGTTGAGCGTGGATGCGGAGGAGGGAGAACCTTCGATGATGAAGGTGTAAGTTTTCCACTCGCCGTTGGTGTTGATTGCTTCGTATTCCGCATAAGTGTTGGAGCTGACGTAAATACGTGCGCCGGGAGTGCCCTTGTCCGTACCCTTGATGTTGTGAGTCAACACGTCCACCGAGAGCTTGTAGTAACCGCCCTTGGAGATGGTGAAAGAGGTGGAAGTGTAGCCGTAAGCCGTCGGGCCGTGCACTTTCTTGCCGTCCTTTTCGGATTCTTCGGGCATGTAGACCATAAGTGCGTTTTTGATTTTGTCGTCGTCACCGTATCTGCCGCCCGCGATAAGCTTGTTGTAAAGCGTATCGTCGTTGTCGTCCCACTTGCTCTTGTTGGCGTCGTAGAGGGCTTTGTCGAGGCTGATTGCGCCTGCGGTGACGTCGTCCTTGTAGTTGCCGGAGGAGTAGGTCTTGCCGCCCGTCCAGGAAGTGAGTGTGCGGGGGTAAGTCTTGACGGATGTGTCAACGACTTTGAAGTCGCCGTTGGAGATGAGAAGTCCCTTGGTGGCTTCGATCGTTTTAGTCGTATCGTCGTTTCCGTTGTCGGCGTCTTTGTTGCAAGCAACGAGCATAGCCGAAGAAAGCACGACGAGTGCGATCATCAATAGTGCTAATACTGCAAATTTCTTCTTGTTCATACCAAACCTATAAAGAGATTTATTTTGCTTGGACTTGCGTCCGATTGATGTTTGAAATACACGTCGCACGCATATATACGCGCATCATATAAATCAATATGCTTTCTTATCCTAATACAAAAACAATATTTTGGCAATCGAAATTCATATTTTCGCGCAAATTAATAAAACTAAATTCGTGCAGAATAATATCTATATCGGTGCGCCGAGTGCGCAAAACTATTTCAAATATGACCTACAAGCGCAAACTTTATCCGTAAAAAAGAAGATTTTGACGTGCTTTTGTTCTATATTCATAGGTATTGTCAACGGACTTTTCGGGGCGGGCGGAGGTATGCTTGCCGTGCCGTGTCTTAATTATATTTGCGGCCTTGACGAAAAGAGCGCACACGCCACGGCAATCGCTGTGATTTTGCCCTTGTGCCTCGTTTCGACAATCGTTTACGCCATCGGAGGAAACTATCGAAAAGAAGTGATTTTGCCCGTCGTAATAGGAGTTACGATAGGCGGAATTCTGGGCGCGTTATTCCTCAAAAAAATCTCGCCCAACGCGTTGTCTTTCTTGTTTTACGCGCTTATGACGTTTGCCGGATTTAAAATGATTTTTGACTAAAACGGCATTTTATCGATAAAATTAAACCGATAAAGTGTCGCTTATGTATCAATATGAGGTGAATATGCAATTTTTGTATTTTGTGTTGGCAGGCGTTTTGGGCGGTGTGCTTGCAGGTATGGGAATGGGTGGCGGTACGCTCACTTTGCCCATACTCGTGCTTGTGATGGGGGTTGAACAAATCACTGCGCAATTCGCAAATCTAATCGCCTTTTTGCCGTCGGGCAGCGCCGCTCTTTTTGTGCATGCAAAAAACGGTTTGATAAGAAAAGACAACCTGATTTTCATGCTTTTACCCTCGCTCGCGGCATGTGTTTTTTGCTCGTTTTGGGCAAGCGAAGCAAACGGGGATCTGCTCAAAAAACTTTTCGGAGGATTTTTGGTGCTGGTGGCAGTGTTTTCTCTCGCCGCTAAAATCGTAAAAGAGGTTAAAAAACCTTAAAAAATCAAAAAAGGGGTATTTACATTGTAACTTTTCTAATGTATAATTAACTCACAATTATTTATTAAAGGACTTGAAGGACTTTTCGTTATGACAATTCCGCTTAGGACTTTTCGTCGAGGAATACATCCGCCGGCGAACAAGTTTACAAAAGACGTACCTCTTGAGCAGTTTCCGACGCCTGAGAGGGTTTTCGTTTCTTTGTCGCAACATATCGGCGCACCGGCAAAGGCAGTCGTAGCCGTCGGCGACCACGTTGACGAGGGACAACTCATCGGCGAGGCGAACGGATTTGTTTCGGCAAACGTGTTTTCTTCGGTATCGGGTACGGTTAAGAGCATTTGCACTCTTCCCACCGCAACGGGCGGAGAGGCAACGCATATCGAAATCGAAAACGATTATTTATACACAAAGCGCACTCTTCCTCCTCTCAAAAATCCCACAAAAGACGACATTATCAAGAGAGTGAAGGACGCCGGCATCGTAGGTATGGGCGGCGCGACTTTCCCAACGCACGTCAAACTTATGCCCAAAGACAAAGTTGACACGCTCATTATCAACGGAGCGGAGTGCGAGCCGTACATTACTTGCGACTATCGTTTTTTCATGGAAGAGGCGGACACCGTTCTGAAAGGCGTCGAGCTTTTGCTCACCGCGCTTGAAATAAACCATGCTTATATCGGTATCGAGGCAAACAAGCCGCTTGCAATCAAGCATCTTGCCGACATAGTTCCCGAAAACGTGGACGTCATGCGCCTCAAAGCGAAATATCCGCAAGGCGCGGAAAAACAACTTATTTACGCAACCACGCACAGAATCGTACCAACGGGCGAGCTTCCCGCAAAAGTGGGTTGCGTGGTGTGCAACGCTCACACTGCGTACGCAATCGCAAAAGCGGTGTACGAAGGCGAGCCTTGCTACAAGCGCGCAATGACCGTATCGGGCGGCGGCGTAAAAAAGAGAGGCAATTTTTGGGTGCGCAACGGCGTGCAGTATCAATACATTTACGACGTGTGCCGAGGCAACAAGAGCGAGGAGCTGACAAGAAAAGTCGTCAGCGGCGGTCCTATGATGGGATTTGCGCAAGCGTCTTTGACTCCTGCTTGCACCAAAGGTTCGTCCTGCTTGTTGTTTATGACGGACAAAGAGTTCAACCTCAATCCTACGACGCCGTGCATAAGTTGCGGCAAGTGCATCATCAACTGTCCGATGTCCCTCGTGCCGAGAGAAATCGAAAAAGCGGTTGAAAAAGACGACTTCGAAAGCACTTTCAAAATGGGAGTGCTCAACTGCATAGAATGCGGCGCATGCTCGTATTCCTGTCCCGCAAAGCGTCCGCTCGTTCAGGCTATGCGCCTTGCGAAAAAAGAAATCAAAGCAAGGGGGATAAAGTGATATGGCAAAATACATAGTTTCGTCGTCCCCGCATATATCAACCACGTTCACCACGAGAAAGATGATGCTCGACGTCATCATCGCGCTTATCCCCGCGACGATTGCAAGCGTTTTGCTTTACGGATTTTATCCGCTTTGCATGATGATTTTGTGCGTCGGCACTTGCGTTTTCTCGGAATGGCTTTTCAACGTCATCGGCAAACGCTTTCAAAGCGTGGGCGATTTGTCGGCGGTCGTTACGGGTATGATACTCTCGCTCAATCTGCCGCCCGTCGTGCCGTTTTACGTGCCTATCGTGGGCGGATTCTTTGCAATCGTCATCGTCAAGATGCTCTTCGGCGGCATCGGCAAAAATTTCGCAAACCCTGCAATCACCGCTCGTATCTTCCTGCTTTTGTGCTGGACGGGCGTTATGACGAGTTTCGTATCTCCCATCACCCTTGACAACGGCGCAAATCTGTTCTCGTTCTTCGGACACGCCGTTGACATCGACATCAGCGCAATCACGAGCGCAACGCCTATGGCAGGCGTAAAAAGCTCGATTGCAAACGGTTCGAATCCTGCAGCAGGGCTTAACGCTTTGGATATGTTCCTCGGACGTATCGGCGGAAGCGCGGGCGAGGTCAGCACGCTTGCAATCCTCATCGGCGGCGTGTATTTGCTCGTTCGCAGAGTTATCGACTGGCGTATCCCCGCACTTTACATCGGCTCGGTGGTCGTGTTTACAGCAATATTCTTTGCAAACACGGGTTACGTCGGCGAATACATCTGGACGTACCTTCTCGGCGGCGGTCTTATGTTCGGTGCGTTCTTTATGGCAACCGACTATGCGACTTCGCCCAAGTCCTGTCTTGCTGTCGTGATATACGGCGTGGGGCTCGGCTTTTTGACGGTTATATTCAGAAAATTCGGCACTATGAACGAAGGAGTGTCTTTTGCGATTTTGCTTATGAACATACTCACGCCGCTTCTTGACAAGATTATGCCGAGAGTGTTCGGTGCACCGAAGAAACTCAATGTGGCAAAACTTGTCAAGAGCAAAAATAAAGAAGCTTTGGAAGGAGGCAAAAATGACTGACGAAACGTTGAAAAATGCCTCGATTTCAAACGAGGAAACAAAAGTGGAATCCACCGAGGAAAACGTCGCTACACCTGAGCAACAAAAAGCGGGCGAGGTCGTATCCGACGTGAAGGCGGATGCAACGGACGTAAAAGCGGACGTAGCGCAAGAGGATTCCCAAAAGGAAAAGAACAAAAAGAAATTCAAGCTCGGCGACGTTGCAAAATGCACGTTGGTGCTCACCGTCATTGCGCTTGTCGCAGGACTTTTGCTCGGAATCGTCAACTGGGTGACTTACGTCGATCCCGACGGAGTTATCGCAGACAAATGCACGGCGGCTTTCGGCTCGGAAACGTCCGTCAAGGACGAAAAACTTGCGTCCTACGACTACGACAAAAACAATTACGTAGAATCTTGCTTTGTGGCGAAAAACGGCGATGAAGTTGTCGGATATTGCTACTACACGGTGGGCGGCGGCGCAAAGGACGGCTCTATCGAACTGCTTGTGTTTGTAGACAAAGACGGCATTATCAAAGATATTTCGGTTTACGAGCAGGGCGAAACGGCAGGCTACTTCGACAAGGTCGAAAAAGCCAACAAGTCGAAGTACGTCGGCTTGGATTTGAAAACCATAAAGAAACTCGAACTCGTCAAAAACAAATCCGACCTTCAAGAAGGCGAGGTTAGTGCGGTGAGTTCGGCAACCTACACTTCGACGGGTTATCACAATGCGATAGCGGCGGCGGTGTACGCATACAGAACGTATATCGAGGAGGCGTGATATGAAGAGCAATTCCAAACTTCAAATAGTGTCCAACGGCATTTTCGCGCAAAACCCGACGTTCAGATTGGTGCTTGGCATGTGCCCGACGCTTGCAATCACCACAAGCGCGTTCAACGGCTTGGGCATGGGACTTGCGGCAACGCTTATACTCATATGCTCCAACGCTCTCGTTTCTCTTTTGAGAAAGGTTATCCCCGACAAAGTGCGTATCCCCGCATACGTCCTCATCATCGCAACTTTCGTTACGTTGCTTGAAATGATACTCAAAAAGTTTATCCCGACGCTTTACAGCGCGCTCGGTATATATTTGCCGCTTATCGTCGTCAACTGCATCATTCTGGCAAGAGCGGAAGCGTTTGCAAGCTCAAACAAAGTTGGCGACAGCATTCTCGACGGTTTGGGCATGGGACTCGGCTTTACGCTTGCGCTCACTTGCCTCGGCTTCGTGAGAGAGCTTATCGGCAGCGGCACGATATTTGCAGGCTCGCTCGGCTCTCTGACATTCGGCATATCGCTCGGCGCGGCAAGAGATTATTCGCTTGCGATATTCGTTCTTCCCGCAGGCGGATTCCTTACGCTCGGTCTTGCGATGGCACTCGTCAATCTGGTGAGCGACCAAAGAGCGAAAAAGAAACAACTCGAAGCGGAAAAAGCTGCACAGAATATCGAAAACGCGAAATCCGCGCTCGAACAAAAAGAAGGGGAGGCTGAATGATGGAATACTTTTTGCTTATAATCGGAGCGATGTTCGTCAACAACTTCGTCCTCAGTCAGTTTCTCGGCATTTGTCCCTTCCTCGGCGTTTCCAAAAAGACGGACACGGCTCTCGGAATGGGACTTGCGGTCACCTTCGTTATGGGCGTTGCGAGCGTCATAACCTGGTGCGTGCAAAAAGCACTCGTTGCGCTCGGCGTGGAGTATTTGCAAACCATTGCGTTTATTCTCGTCATTGCCGCGCTCGTGCAACTCATCGAAATGGTGCTCAAAAAGTATATGCCTGCTCTTTACAGTGCGCTCGGCGTATATCTTCCTCTTATCACAACAAACTGTGCGGTTCTCGGCGTTGCGATACTCAATATCGACACTTACGGCGTTGCGAGCGGCATAAGCTTGCTTCAAGCATTCCTCAACGGTACGTTCAGCGGCGTGGGCTTTCTCATTGCGATTATGCTCCTTGCGGGCGTGCGCGAAAAGATGGATTTGGACGCCGTTCCGAAGCCGTTCAGAGGTTTCCCGATCACTCTCATATCGGCGAGCATACTCAGCATGGCGTTCGTTGCCTTCGGCGGTCTTATTTCGACGTCGGGCGCGGTGACGCTCATGTTTCCTTGAGGGAGGTGATGCTTTATGCTTAACTTTATTTCGGCTGTAAATCCGATGACGATATTGTATTCGACACTGGTGTTGCTCGTGCTTGCGTTGGTATTCGGCGTGACGCTTGCGGTGCTCGGGAAAAAACTTGCCGTACACGAGGACGAACGCATCAAACAAGTGCGTGAAAAGCTCTCGGGCGCAAACTGCGGCGGATGCGGATACGCAGGCTGCGACGCTTTTGCAAAAGCTGTCGTAGAGGGCAAGGCGGACATCAACGCTTGCTCGGCAACGTCTGCGGAAAACAAAAAAGCGATTGCGGACATCATGGGACAAAGCATAGATGCCGAAGAAACCATGATAGTGGTTGCTTGCCGAGGCGGAAAATATGCCGTTGACAAGTACGAATACATGGGCTACGGCAATTGCAGAAGTATGGAATTGCTCGGCGGCGGCAGAAAACAATGCAAATGGGGTTGCTTGGGCATGGGCTCGTGCGTGGATTCTTGCCCGTTCAGCGCAATGAAAGTGGGCGAGGACGGATACGCGCAGGTGGACAGAGAAAAGTGCGTCGCTTGCGGAAGATGCATCAACTCTTGCCCCAAGCGTAAAATACTACGTGGCATGCTCCAACTGCTTGAGAGGCGCAAAGGAAGTGCGCGCGGTATGCACGGTGGGGTGCCTCGGTTGCGGACTTTGTGCAAAGGTATGTCCCAACGGCGCAATAACTCTTCAAAACAACCTTGCCGTCATAGACTACTCCAAATGCACCGGTTGCGGAATATGCGCGTCGAAATGCCCCTCCAAATGCATTTTGGAAACAAAACCGCAAGACAAATGATTTGCAACGCAAATCTCGGCAAATAAAACGTACTGAAAATATTTGAATATATAAGCGGGAAAAGAAAGAAATAAGAATTGAACAATCGTCCTCAAAAGGACACGGCGAAAGCCGCTAGGAGAATTATATGGAAAAAATAGCGATTATCGACATTGGCTCAAACTCTGCAAGACTCGTGCTGGTCAACGTTTTGGACGGAGGCTACTTTGTTGTTTTTGACGAACTCAAAGAAATGGTGCGACTCGGACAAGATATGGACTGGGACGGTTTCATCAAGCCGCAGCGCATTGCGCAGACGATAAAAACGCTTACAATGTTCCGTCGTTTGTGCGACGCAAACAAGGTTGACAAAATCTTTGCGTATGCGACGGCGGCGGTCAGACGTGCAAAAAATCAAAAGAGTTTCCTCGACGAAGTCGCAATGACTTGCGGCATCAAAATCAAAGTGCTTTCTCCCGATGAGCAAGCAATGCTCGTTTATCAAGGCGTAATCAACTCTATGGACATCCCCAAGGGCTTGATTATGGAGATGGGAGGCGGCTCTACAAACCTCATCTATTACAACAGAAGAAACCTAATCCATTTCGAAACCTTGCCTTTCGGCGCGGTTACGCTTACGGATTTGTTCAAAAACGATTCCTCCACGCCGCAAGAGCGCGCAAAGAAGATCGAGGACTTCATCGGCGAACAACTTGAAAAAATCCCCTGGCTTGACGGTATCGAGCCGGATACGGCGTTTGTCGGTGTGGGCGGAAGTTTCAGAAACCTCGGCAGAATCAGCCGTCTTATCAAGAAATATCCTTTCAACATGACGCACAATTACGAATTGCCCGTTTCGGAGTTCGAAAACATCTACAATACGATAAAGAAACTCGACCTCAACAGCACGATGAAGATCAAGGGACTTTCGAGCGGACGCGCGGACATCTTCCCGAGCGCGCTTGCCGTTATGAAAGCGGTGCTTTCTCGCTTCGACTTCCAAAAAATCACAATCAGCGGTTGCGGTTTGAGAGAGGGCGCAATGTTCCGCTATGCAGTGCCGGGCGTCAACGAAAGACCTCTTTCGGACGTTTTGGGACACTCCATTTACACGCAAATGAAGTATCACGACCTCAATATTGCGCACGCAGAGCATGTTTACAACCTCTCCATACAGCTTTTCAAACAACTCAAAGTGCTTCACAAGATGCCCAGAGTTTACGTCAGAGTGCTCAAAATCGCCGCGCTTTTGCACGACAGCGGTATGAGAATCAAGTTCTACAATCACCAACTCCACTCGGCGTATATCATCCTCAACAGCAACCTCTACGGCGTGCCGCACAAGGATATAGTCGTTGCGGCGTTCGTTGCCGCAGGGCACAGAAAAGCCGAAAACGCACGCGACGAAATCCTCAAATACAAGGATATGCTCACGCAAGAAGACGTGGACGCAATCAGAAAGCTCAGCGTCATTTTGCGCATTGCCGAGAGCTTTGACAGAAGCCAAAGCGGCGTCGTCACAGGCATCAACTGCGATGTTTTGGGTGACAGCGTCATCGTAAAAACCGAGTGCGAAAACGGCGGAGATTGCACGCTCGAAGTCAAGGACGCTATGGGCGCGGCGGCAGAATTTAAGGCGGCATACGGCAAGAACCTCGAAATTCTGTAATCGGATAATGATTGCAAATACCAAAGCGAAAGATTAGAAAATCTAATCGAAATCGGCACGAAATGAACAAGTTTTCAAACAACGTGATTCTCGCCTCGTCCTCGCCTCGCCGCAAGGAAATTCTTGCGGATATGGGCGTAAAATACGAGGTTATCCCCGCAAATATAGACGAGAGCGAGATAAAATCCCGTTTCCCGTTTTTGCTCGTCGAAAAACTCGCAAAAGCAAAGGCGGAGCATATCGCTTGCGAGCATAGAAGCGACACGGTCATTGCGGCGGACACAATTGTCGTTCTGGACGGCAAAGTGTACGGAAAACCGCACGATAGAGCGCGTGCTTTCGAGATGATAAAAAGCCTCAACGGACGCACGCATGTCGTATATACGGGCGTTTGCGTGACGTGCGATGGCAAAAAAGTTGTGGCTTGCGTAAAGTCGCTCGTCACTTTCAAAACCCTCACGGATGAGCAAATCTATGCGTATATTGACGATTGCAAACCCTTTGACAAGGCGGGCGCATACGGGATTCAAGACAAAAGAATAGTGAAAAAATACAGCGGCAGTTACTCGAACATAATGGGACTGCCCAAAGAAAAACTCGGCGATATTCTCGTTCGAGTCGGAGTTATCAATGGCAACAATAGAATTATCGATTGACCTTGGAAGCAAGTTTATCACCATTTATCAAAAGGGCATAGGGCTCGTTTTGCGCGAGCCTGCAATCGCCATTGCGACCAAATCGCGCAACCGCCTCGAAATCCGCGACGCAGGTTACAGAGCGGAAAGCGTTATGACGGGTTCGCTCGGCGGCGCAAGAGTCATCGCCCCTATAAAAGAGGGTATCATCGTTGACGAAGAAATGGCAACCATGCTCCTCAATTACTTCCTCAAAAAGATTATCCCCGAAGGCATTTTTATGCCCAGAATCAAAGCTATCGTGTCCATTTGCGAATCCTCGTCGGGTTCGGACAGGCGCGCGGTGGAAAAGTGCTGCATAAAAGCAGGCATAAAGGAAGTTACGCTCGTGGAGTCGGGATTGAGCCTTCTTGCTTACACCAACAGCATCGGCGGACTTTTCGTTGACATCGGCGGCGGAAAAACCGAAATTTCCGCAGTCACCAACCACGGCATAGCAACGGGCTGCTCGGTCAATATAGCGGGCGACGCTTTCAACAACGCAATCATTGACAGCTTGTATATGAATTACGGCGTGAAAGTGGGCGAATTTACCATCGAAAATCTCAAAAAATCTGCGCTTTCTTTCTACGTCAACGACGAGGGCAGTTATGCCGTCAGCGGCGGCAGTGCGGACGGTTCGCCTCGCTCTCTCTATGTCACGGCAGAGCAAATGCGCGACGCCGTGATTCCGCTTGTTGACGACATCATAGAAGTCATAATGTCCGTCCTCAATCAAACTCCTCCCGAACTGTCGGCGGAAATTTTGCAAGGGCATATTCGTTTCGGGCGGTTCTCTCCACATCCCCGGACTTATCGAGTATCTCGAACAAGCTCTCGAACTCCCCGTTACGCCTCTCAAAGACGTCGAAAACGCAATTGCCATAGGCGGCGCAAGGTTCTTTGACGAGAAGAATTTGTTGTCGGATATGCTTGGCATCAAATTATACTGAGAAGAAAAAAACCAAAAAGCCACGCATCGCGTGGCTTTTTGGTTATGTTATTTGCCTAATATGTCGGCTCGTGCTTTTTCATATTCTTCCCGTGTGATGATTCCGCTGTCAAACAACTCTTTCAATTCATTGATTTTTGTCAACTTTGTCATAGTTTCAGGATTCTTTTTATAGTATTGTTGAACCGTTTTTTTAGGTTGCACGGAATTGTTTGTTTCGTGTTTCCGAAGTTCTTTCTGATTGCGCTTTTCCATCGCAAGTTGGCTTTTGTGTTCTTTATAATTGGCTCGTTCAGTTTCTAATATCGCTTTTTTCTCATCGATGGACAAATTAATTTCGTCATAATTCCATATAAGCACTTTCTTCCATAATGATAGATACCTCAAATACATAGCGCAGGCAACAATTATTGCGATAGAAGAAAGAACCGACATCGCAATTATGGCGGACGAATTTTTGATATTGTTGATTATGCAGAACTTGATGTCGTTTGACATTCTGGCAATCGAAGCAAACAAGAAGAATACACACCAAATTATAGTTACAATATAAAAAGTGCGTTGTCTTACTCTATACCACTTATCGATTCTAATGGATCGTTCTTCCTTCCCCGTATCGATTGATATTTGAAACGCATTGCCGTTTTGAATTTGGTTTTTATAAATAAATATATCTGGTAGGACAGATGCGAGAAATATAGGTAATATGAGAAAAATGAACGAACTATAGTCAGTATTAGTATCTTTTGAAAGAATTGCATAACAAATAAAATAAAGAACCATTGATAACGCTATTAGACAAGATGTGACTGTTTTAAATAAAGTATTTATGCGCTTTTTATAAGATGATAAGTATTGCGGATTTGTAAAGTCATGGTTTCCCATTGTTGATCCCCCTCAATTGAGTCTATTTATAGCCTAATAGTATCATATATAGCCCACATTGTCAATGCTGATATGGTAGAGTTAAACTATGAAAACGTACGAGGCAGTGAGGGATAGAATACTCTTTTTGCTCGATGACAAGAGAATGTCGATTCACAAACTTGACATCGAATCTGCCGTTGCGCCGTCTACGATAAAAAATATTTTGTACGGAAAGAGCGTCAATCCGGGAATCGTAACCATAAAAATGCTTTGCGACGGGTTCGGAATCACGCTTACAGAGTTTTTTGACACAAGCGTATTCAACAGCGACGAAAAAGAATCCATAGAATAATCGGAAGCACCTCGAAGCGATAATCTTTTGACAAAGAAAATCCAAAATCGACACAAGCAGACATCTATATACGGTGTCTGTTTTTTATTATTAGAATATGAGAAAAATCGTTGTTACTTCAGGAAAGGGCGGTGTAGGGAAAACCACCGTCACGGCGACGCTTGGGCGAAAACTTGCGCTTGCAGGATATAAAGTCGCGCTTGTGGACGGCGACGTCGGGCTGAACAATCTCGACGTCGTGACGGGCATAGAAAGACGAGTGGTCTACGATATAGGCGACGTGTTGCAAGGTAGTTGCAGGGCGTTTCAAGCTCTCGTAAACGATTCGGAAAGCCCGATGAAGATACTGCCGTCGTCAAAAGATTGCGCTCAAATCACGGCGCAAGCGTTCAGAAACGTTGTGGACGGACTTTGCGAGTTCGATTTTGTGATCGTCGATTGTCCGGCAGGCATAGAACACGGCTTTCACAGGGCGGTGTCGGCTTGCGACGAGGCAATCGTTGTCACAACGCCGTCGGCGTCAGCGATACGAGATGCGGACAAGGTGATAAGCCTGCTTGCAAGCTATCGTTTGAAAGACGTTTCGCTTGTCGTCAACAGAGTGCGCTCGGATATGATTGCAAGGGGTGAAATGCTGTCGGCAAGCGAAATAAGCTCACTGTTGCATCTTGCGCCCATCGGCGTGATTCCTGACGACGATATGATCACGCTCTATCAGCAACTCGGCACGATACCGCAGCACGCAATATCCAACCGCGCGTATGACGTGCTTGCCAAAAACGTGGCACAAAACAGCAAAGTTTTCGTGGATATTGCGCCCAAAAGGCGATTGAGGTGGTTCAGATGAAAGCGTCCAAACAGATTGCAAGCAGAATGAGAGATATGCTCACGCAGGACAAAGTGGGCGTAAAACAAGGATTTTCAACCGCGCTCGAAAACGATGTCAACAACGTGTTGCGCGATTATTTTGCGCTTGACGGCAGGGCAAAAATCAAAGTCGAACAGAGCGAAAAAGGAGAGTATAAAATTGCAATCGAGGCTGTGGCAACAAGGGTGAAGCAGTTTCAAACGACTCTCGACATGCCGAGATATTAAATTTCAGGTTTTTCGCTTGACAATAATCAAGCAGTTGCATACGCTATCGTCGTTGGAATTATCCGACGTAAGTAGGCAAAGGTATTGGCTTCGGGTCAATGAGCCTACTTATTTTTTTTTGCGTTGTTATATTTTGTCGCTTGCAAGAATAAAGTATATGCGAGGTGGCAAATATGGAATTTGATGAAAGCAAAAAACTCGACGTTGAAATCTCTCAAAACGAATTTGTCGAAAATCGCGTCGGCAAAAAACACAGATTTAAGAAGGGCGTTCTGGATGCTTTGGACGTTGCGATAATCCCCGTTGCAATCGGCGTTTTCGTGTCGCTCGGTTTTCTTTTCGCAAACATTTTCAGGGCGACTTCCATTGTGGAAACTCTGTCTAACATTTCAAGCATAGTATCTTCAATTTGACAAAACAAGAGGTTTATCCTTATGAAATTCAAGGTTAATCCTCTGTTTTTTGCGCTTGCTCTTGCGCTTGTGGCATTCGGGCATGCGCTTGATTTCGTATGGACTTTGCTTGCGCTCCTCTTTCACGAAGGGGCGCACGCGCTTATGGCGAGAGCAAGGGGATACGTCGTCAAAAAGATTGTGCTTTTGCCGTACGGGGCAATGATGAGCGCGGGCGAAAATTTCGACAAGACTTCAAGCGTGCTTATAGGACTTGCCGGCCCTTGTTGCAACATCGTGCTTGCGCTCGTCACCCTCGGTTTATGGTGGCTGTATCCTGCGTCGTATCCCTATACGATTGCGTTTCTGTATGCAAACTTGTCGCTTGGTCTGTTCAATCTTTTGCCCGTCTATCCGCTTGACGGTTCGCGCGTGGTTTTGGGCTTTTGCAAAAACAAACTCAAAGCAATCAAAGGCTTGCAAATCGCCGGCATAGCGTGTTCTTTTTTGTTTTTGGGACTGTTTGTCTCGTCTTTCTTCTTCGGATTGAATTTCACTTTCGGGATAATGGCAGTATTCCTTTTTTACGGCGCGACTTTCGCAAGCAAAGACGAAACCTATTCGAGCGCGCTTGACGTGGATAGCAAAAACTATTCTCTCGGCGTCGAACAAAAGCGTATAAAAATCTCGAAAAACGTGCCGATTTTGCGGCTTTTTCATCACGTCGGCAGGCTTACGCAAACCTCGTTCGAAGTCGTTGACGATAGTGGAAACGTTATTTGCACTTTATCCGAGCAGGATTTGAAAAAGATTGCCGTGAAAAATAAGCTTACTACGATGATAGGCGACGTGCTGCAAAACACTAAAATTTAAAAATTACTTCCTTTCCCAAGTGTATGTTCGTCCTCTACAAGAGTGTACGTCGCATACTTTTAAATTAGATTTGCCCCTCTTTCCCTT